>Ga0307433_1000004_pt1 | contig 238614 bp, 245 predicted proteins | sample SalMarWE160210MG_FD_202166 | JGI IMG/M metagenome (GOLD analysis project Ga0307433, IMG submission 202166) | Salt marsh sediment microbial communities from the Plum Island Ecosystem LTER, Massachusetts, United States - WE1603-210 | ecosystem: Environmental > Aquatic > Marine > Intertidal zone...
GGGGATATCTATGCCTGATTCCTTCGCCAGTTCTAGGATGGTCATCCCCGGATAGCCACTTACCTCACGACCGTCAAGAGTAATGGTTATCGGCTGCAAACCAATATCCTCCTTCATAACCCAGCAGGTGGGGGTAAGGATTCCCAAAGGGGATTACTTATTTTTATCTAGACCCTCCGGCCAGTTGGCAGACACGTAGGCAAAAGACCGAGGGAAGTATCTTCCTTCACCTACTGTCCTTATGCCAGTCAAAAGGTCGGAACTGGCAGAGCTCTTGGCAATAAAGCCGTAAGCCCCTACCTGCTTAGCAACAAACATGTTCTCCTCTTCGTCATATTGGGTTAGAATCAAAACCTTTGTCTCTGGATATTCCTCAGTTATTCGTTTCGTTGCTTCAAGTCCGCTCATCACCGGCATGATTATATCCATCACCGCTACATTCGGCGTGAGACACTGCACTTTATCAATGGCATCTCGCCCGTCAACAGCTTCACCTATTACTTCCATGTCTTTTTGCAGACTCAGCAGGGCGCAAATTCCTTCCCTGACTACAGCATGGTCATCTACCACCAGCACCTTGATTCTTCTCAGTGTCTTATCCAGAAATTTCTCAGCCCAGGCCACTATTGAATCTGACTCGACTGGCTTGATTAAATATTGTTCGGCTTCAAGCTTCAAGCCCTCGTCCATACGCCATCCCTTAATCAGACGCTTTTCCGGTGGGGCATCAACCACAATGAGAGGCACCTCTCTGAAATTAGGGCTCTGTTTCAACCACTGGTGCAGCCGAAAGGCATCTCCACGCGGCATTATTGTGCCCAAAATAATCAGGTCAGGTTTTTCGTGACGTGCTACCTCCTCTGCCTCTAATCTGTTGCCAACGGTAAGCACCTGCCAACCTTTTGCCAGTAACTTAGCTTGCATCTCCGTAATGAACTCCGACTCATCATCCACCAGCAGAATTTTAGTGTTCCTTTCCATATTTCACCCCCTTGCTAAATACACATTTTTAGGAGTTTGTTTTAGCCTGCTACTATAGATTATAATGCCCGGTCTACTGAAGGAATAGAGGCGTTTACCCCAGAAGGTAGGGAAATCTCACCGCAATTTTCTGCAGTTAATCGCTCATTTATGTGGATAACGCTTCCCATTAGCGGGGTGTGGGAAATAAGCGGTGCCGTGAAGACTACGAGGCAATAATCTCAGACGACGATAATGCCCTTGCGCAGGGCATATTTGAACAGGTCAAGGCGGTTGTGAATATCCAGCTTTGCCATCAGGTTAGTCTTGTGTCTTTCTACAGTTTTGGGACTAATGACCAGCATTCGGGCTATCTCACGAGTAGAGTGCCCTTCTGCTAGCAATTTTAGTATTTCTCTCTCTCGGTTGGTCAGTTGTTCAGAGATGTCCTTGCTTTTTCCTACTCTGGCTATCTGTCGATAGTCTTCGACCAATAGTCTGGCTATGGATGGAGATAGGAAAGAATCCCCGCGGTACACAGACCGAATGGCTGAGGTAAGCTCTGAGGATGCCGCTACTTTACTGATAAAACCGCTGGCCCCAGCTTCAATAACGGGGAACACATATTCCCTGTCTTCGTATTGGGTCAGTACTATCACCTTTATCCCCGGGAACTCTTTGTGTATTCGGCGAGTTGCTTCCAGTCCATCCATAAGAGGCATGACTATGTCCATGAGCACTATGTCAGGTGAGAGCTTGGTAACCATTTCCAGCGCTTCCCTGCCATTGGCGGCCACGCCTACTGCTTCTATATCCCCGGTAAGAGCAAGCAAGGCACAGATACCATCACGCACGATGGCATGGTCGTCAGTTACCAGTACTTTTATTTTCGCCATATCTAATGTCTTGACCTATTGGAATCCTGGCCCAAACCGTAGCTCCTGCTCCAATCTTGGACTCAATACCGCTGGTGCCGCCAAGGAAGCCGATCCTCTCTCTCATACTGAATAATCCACGGCCTCGCCCACTTTCCTCCACATCAGTGATTTTGGAAACATCAAATCCTTGCCCGTCATCGCTAATACTTAGAGAGAACTCATCTGGTTGATATACCAGCACTATGGAAGCGTTCTTTGCTTTAGAATGCTCGGCAATGTTGCCAATGGCTCCCTGGAAAACGCGGAAAAGAGCAGCTTCTACATCAGGGGGGAACCGCATCTCAGTCCCTTTAACCTCCGTTGTTACGTTAATGTTTAAGGGCTGAAGCCTATTCTTGGCATGCTGGCGAACAGCAGCGACTAACCCCAGCGTATCCAATACAGCAGGGTGGAGATTGGAAATTACCCTACTTACTTCCTTATGTACCTGCACTGTCAGCGATTGGACTTTCTTCAGGCTAGCAATGAATTTATCATCTTGATCACCAGACTTCGCGGACATTTCTATCAGCGCTTCTAGCTGAAGTGCTATCCCAGAGAGTGCTTGACTGGTCTCATCGTGTAACTCACGGGCAATCCTCCTCCGTTCCTCCTCCTCTGCTACAAGATTCTGTCGTGCAAGTTTGCGTAATCTTTCCCGTGCTTTTCTCAGCCGCTCGTGCAGTCCTGCCTGCTCGATAGCTATGCCAAGTTGGTCCCCAATCGAGTGCAAGAGATGCACATCTTCTTTGGTGAAGTGATGTGGCACATGGCTAGCAACGTTGAGCACTCCTAGAACGTTATCTTTCGCTCGGAGAGGGACGCTTATGAATGCTCTTAAACCCTCTGAACTTATCAGGTCAAGCCGAGCGGCATCTGGTTCTGAGGAGATATCCTCCAGTAGCACTGCCCTGCCGCTTTGAGCTACTTTTCCTGCAATTCCCTCACCAAGCTTAAGATGCATCTCTTCAGCATATTTGGCAGACAGGCCGTGATAAACACGGTAGGATAGCGTCTGCCCCGACTCATCCAGGAGCATTATTCCTCCAACACTTCCGTTCACGATGTTGAGCACATTATCCAAGCCAATCCTAAGAATAGCATCCAACTCATGCAGACCGCTGATTGCCGCCGAGACTCGACTCAAAGCCACGAGGTCATGATAATATTTCTCAGCTTTGCTACCCTGATCAGATAGATTTAAATCAGAACTAGCTGGACCGGCGGCTTTATTAACTCCCTTACCCTTTTTCATTGTCAATTACTTCACCAAAGTAGCCTTAGATTTTCAAGAACCAGCAAGGTAACTCACAAGGTTTTCCACCACGAACAAAGATACTTTCCCTCCGAATAAGCCTATACAAAATCATGACCTTTTGCAACCTCTTGTGTTTGCTACAATTAAGCAATGCATTGTTTTCTTTCCCAAGATAGTGGAATCATCCCTGGCATCGCCAGGCGATGTAAAGCATGATGGGGTTAAATGAATTAGGCCGCCCCAGCATTTTAAAACATCGCCTATTGTTTGTTATTGGCGGAGAGGGTGGGATTCGAACCCACGGTCGGGAAACCCGACACACGCTCTCCAGGCGTGCCTGTTAGACCACTCCAGCACCTCTCCGCGGAGAGGGTGGGATTCGAACCCACGCTCCGATATAATCGGAGACCGCTTTTCGAGAGCGGCACCATCAACCACTCGGTCACCTCTCCTTGATTACGTAGCCAATTATATCATACAGGGCATCTTTGGCTGGACGATGCTTGGCAGGCTTTCCTCCTATGTAGTATGATTGCTCTACTTTGCTTAGTTTCGGGAGCCGCCTTTGATTTGCGAGTGGTATTCTGGGGACATGATACCTAATTTGTAGTCGGCCTAATTGATGTAGTATCCCTGGAATTCGAACGAGTCAAGAAAATGAAAACAAAGAAGACTGATGATTCTTTGTGGTGAAGTCAAGACGAGGGAAGATAGGTGGAGACAGACTTTGACCTCCTGCCCAAGTGGTTATGGTGATAAAATCTAAAGTCGGAGGTGAAATGAAAAAGGTAGTGGCTAGCATCGAAGACTATCTCAAACCCACAGCAACAATTGACTGTGACAAGCAGTTGATAAGAGAGAAAGCATGGAATCTAACAAAAGGTACCAATGATACTGCAGCCAAAGCAAAAAATCTCTTCTACTGGGTAAGGGATGAGATTGAATATAATCCTCTTGTGCCACTTGAGATCTTTGAAAACTATCGGGCAAGTGAGACAGTGAAGAGAAGAGAGGGATTTTGTGTCGAGAAGGCTGCTGTCCTGGCTGCCCTTGCCCGGGCTGCAGGCATCCCTGCTCGCCTGCACTTCGCCGACATTCGAAACCACCTTGTTTCGTCTAGACTACTTGAGGTTATGGGAACTAACCTGTTCAGCTATCACGGCTACACTGAACTATACATAGGTGGAAAATGGGTTAAGGCCACGCCGGCTTTCGACCTGAAAATGTGCCAGGAACACCAGATCATTCCTGTTGAGTTCGACGGCCAGCACCATGCACTGCTTCACTCCCACAACTCCGGTGGAAAGCTACACATTGAGTACGTTAAGGACCATGGGCATCGCCTTGACGTCCCTGTGGAAGAGATACTTGCTGCCTGGATGCAGCACTATGGAGTAGCAGCTCAGGAGCGGTTGAACCGTCTTCTCAGGGAGGAAAACACAAGCAAAAAGTGATAGAGGACACGTATTAAGACATCAAATTGAGAAATGTCTGAAAGTCACTCTCGTAAGCCACTCGGTCACCTCTCCCTGATTACATAACCAATTATACCATACAGGGTATCTTTGATTGGATGATTCTTGGCAGGCTTCCCTCCTATGTGGTATGATTGCCCTACTTTGCTTGGTTTCAGGAGCCGCCTTTGATTTGGTTCAAGTTTGTTCTCTGCCTGGCCGTTGTCTTATTTGCAGGCACAAAACTAGCTCAGTATGGGGATGCTATCGCCGAGAAGACGGGCTTGGGGCGGATATGGATAGGGCTGGTGCTTCTTGCTGCTATTACCACCATGCCGGAACTTGTCACTGCAGTCAGTTCTGTAGCACTGGTTCACTCGGCTGATTTAGCTTTGGGCACGCTTTTGGGAAGTTGCTGTTTCAATCTCTCTATCCTGGCTTTACTGGATATTCTCCACTCGCGCACCCCGGTTTTGTCCGTGGCAAGCCCGAGGCATGTGATAACGGCTGGCTGGGGAGCATTGCTCATTGCCCTTGCTGCCGTAAGCATAATCGCTGGTGGCAGGTTTTCTTTCTTAGCCTTGGGCTGGGTGGGCATCCCAAGCATTGTTATTCTTATACTGTATTTGCTGGGGATGTGGTGGATATTCCGTCGCGAACGCGGTCAGCGATTGCATGCTGCTCCAACTACCTCCCCCCAATATGATAAGTTTACTACGAGAACGGTGTGCATCAGATTTGCTCTGGCAGCAGCAGCAGTAATTACTGCTGGAATATGGCTAGCATTCATTGGCGATGAAATCAGTGAGACTACCGGTTGGGGTGGCACCTTTGTCGGGGCTTTATTTCTGGCGATTACTACCTCGGCACCGGAGTTAGTGGTTGCTATTACTGCCCTCCGTATGGGTGCCATAGATTTGGCAGTGGCTGATATATTAGGCGCCAATATGCTCGATATTGCTATCATTGCCCCGGTTGACCTTGCCCAGGGTCGAGGATTTATTCTTTCCTCAGTATCAAGTGGTCATCTCATTGTTGCCTCCGTGGCAGTGATGATGAGCCTTCTGGTTATTGTCGGGCTGAGGTTTCGGCGAAGGCGCAAAGTTTTTCGAGTAGCTAGCTGGTATGCCCCAGCTTTAATCGTGCTCTATATTCTTGGCGCTTATGCCTTATTTACCTCAGGCACAGGTTTAGGGTAAGCCCTTATTCAAATGATTATCCATTTCTTGACTCAGCTTTCCACCGGAAGTAATATACCAGTGACAATTATAGATGCTACCTCGCTAGAAAAATTGCCAGGGGGAACCTATGGTAAGTAAATGCCGCTACCTTATATGGCGTGCCTGGAAAAAAGTTGTTTACCGCCCGGTGTTATCGATCCTTCTCCTGCTAGCATCTGGCTACTTCGTTGCTGTCTTCACCGTTATGTCATATGAGGACGTTGGATTTGGTGATGCCACAGCGCTAATCTTGCCTGTTTTCTTTGGTGAGCTAGGAATAGTGGAAAGTTCCTTTTTAGCAGTCCGGATTAGCATTATGGCTGGACTGATAGCTAGCATTACCTTTCTAGCCATCCTTACGGCTAAAATCACAAGCTTGCTTATGGAATTCTTAAGGCGAGGAGGAAGCATGAAAAAGAAAGTTAATTTTTCGAGACATATCGTAATCTGTGGCTGGAATTTCCAAGGAGAGCAAATCGTTAACCATCTACTGTCACCTGACCAGAAGCAATACCGACAAATCGTGGTTCTAGCTAATATTGAGCGGCGCCCGGTCAAGGACGAGCGTATTGAGTTCATAAAAGGTGACCCTACTCAGGACGAAAGCTTAGTTCGAGCCGGGGTGATGAAAGCTAACAGCATTATCGTGCTCACTGACCTTAATAAGGGACCTAATGAGGCTGATGCCGAAGCTCTTATGGTGGTGCTGGCAGTGGAATCACTAAACCGCAAAGTCCATACCTGTGTACAGCTCCTTAACTCCACCAACCGTATGCATTTAGAACGTGCCCACGCTGACGAGATTATTTGCCTCGATCAGCTTGGAGGGAACCTTGTTGTGGCTTCAGCCTTAAATCACGGCCTTTCGCACATAGTGGCGGAGTTATTAACCTTCAATGTTGGTAGTGAGTTCTATCGCTATGATGGTCACATCTCAGACGCAATGGTGGGAAGAGAGTTTGCTGAAGCGGTGCAAGTATTGGCACAGCGGCGTATGATTCTCTTAGCTGTGGAAACCAATGACTCTGAAGAATTGCGACTGCAACTAAGCGCCGATATCTTGTATAAGTTGCCAGAGGAGAAACGGGTGATGGTGATTAATCCACTGTCCCAGTACAAAGTTCGCCAGGGTGATGCTCTCTTTGTGATTGCAGAATCAAAGCCGACTGAACTCTGAAAGCTATGGCGTATAGGTGGTGTGGCAACAGTGATGAGCCTTCTGGTTATTGTCGGGCTGAGGTTTCGGCAAGGGCGCAAAGTTTTTCTAGTAGCTAGCTGGTATGCCCCAGCTTTAATCGTGCTCTACATTCTTGGCGCTTATGCCTTATTTAACTCAGGAATTGGTTTATGATACACTATGGAGAATTAAGCAGCCCCTGTAGCTCAGAGGATAGAGCACTGGCCTCCGGAGCCAGGTGCAAGGGTTCAAGTCCCTTCAGGGGCACTTTATAATTGGGCTGTTTAAAAATGTAGTTGCCCAATTTATTGGGCTCTCCCTTTGTCATTGCGGGGCTGGCGAAGTCAGCCGAAGCAATCTCGTGAGTGGTATGAGATTGCCAGGCACCTTTCAGGTGCTCGCAATGACCAAAAGAGAAGGGTCTGATAAATCGGGCAGCTAGAAAAACCCCAAAATTGAACGGGAAATTAAAATTAAACTGCCTCTCTGTATGGTAAGGAGGTGTTATGGCTGAGCTTCTTGAAGTAAGATGGCATGGCAGAGGAGGGCTGGGAGCGGTGACTTCGGCGAAGCTAGTTGCCCGTGCTGCTATAAGCGAAGGAAAATATGGGCAGTCATTTCCTAGCTTTGGACCCGAAAGGAGGGGAGCACCGGTACTTGCTTTCCTGAGGATAAGTGATGAATTTATCAGGACCAGGACAGTTATCTACGAGCCCGATGTAGTGGTCGTGCTCGATCCAGGGTTGTTGCACGCAGTTGATGTGACCTCAGGGCTTAAGGAAGATGGTAAAATCATAATTAATTCCAGGAAATCGCCCGCTGAACTGAAGTCTGAATTTGGGTATAAGTGGCCTGTAGCTACAGTGAACGCTACGAAAATCGCCGGAGAAACTATCGGGATGCCTATCACTAACACCGCTATGATAGGCGCACTGCTAAAAGTTACTGAGGCCGTGAAAATTGATTCTATGGTTGAGCAGCTACATGAACGGTTTGGGGCGCGGGCTAAGGGAAATATCGAGGCCGTGAAAAGAGCTTACAAGGAGACTGTAATAAAGGAGTAAGAAATGGCGGAGAAAAGGCTAAAGACGGGGTCTGATTTTACCTGGAAGGATATGGAAGTTGGCAATATCGTAACAGAGGTGGGAAATGCTAGCGTTCGGAAGACTGGTGACTGGAGGACAGAAAGGCCCATACTGGATAAAGAAAAGTGCACCAAGTGTGCCTTGTGCTGGATTTATTGCCCTGATGCCGCCATAAAGCCCTCTGAGGAAGGGTATTATGAGTCTGACCTTTATTACTGTAAAGGTTGTGGGATCTGCGCTAGTATATGCCCTGCAGGAGCTATAACTATGATAGAGGAGGAAGAAGAATGAGTAAAAGAGTGGGGTTAGAGGCATCACATGCTGCTGCCGAGGCAGCCAGAATGGCTGACGTTGATGTCATTGCTGCCTATCCTATAACACCCCAGACGCATATCCCTGAGCGGCTTGCCGAGATGGTGGCTAATGGTGAACTGAACGCAGCTTATATACCTGTGGAGTCGGAGCACTCGGCTCTGAGCGCTTGCCTTGGAGCTGCTGCGGTAGGAGCCAGGACTTTTACTGCTACTGCCGGTCAAGGCTTGGAACTTATGCATGAAGTTGTTTATGTTGCTTCATCTATGAGATATCCCATAGTCATGGCAATATGCAACAGAGCTCTTTCTGCACCCTTAAGCGTTTGGGGAGACCACTCCGATGCTATGGCTGTCCGAGATACCGGCTGGATCCAGGTATTTTGCCAGAACAACCAGGAGGCATTCGATATGACTCTTTGGGCATTTCGTGTTGGTGAAGATTCCAGAGTCCTTTTCCCCGTAATGGTTCATTTCGACGGATTTCACCTGTCTCACGTAACAGAGCCAGTTATCTTGCCAGAACAAAAAGAAGTGGATAGATTTCTCCCAAGATTCCAATACCCTTTTGCCTTAAACCCTGATGAACCTATGACCCACGGAGCTTTCGGTCCCCCCGACATATATGCAGAAGCGAAGGTAGCTCAAGAGGTGGCGTTCAGGAAATCCAAGGATGTGATAATTCAAGGGTTCAAAGAATTTGGAGATATATTTGGCCGTTATTATGACCCCGTCGAGCCCTATAAGACGGAAGGAGCTAGAACGTTGCTTCTGACTATGGGGAGTTTTAGTGAGACAGCAAAGATTGCCATAGATACAAAGAAGAACAAAGGAGAATCTGTAGGGATTATCAACTTGCGTCTTTGGAGGCCTTTCCCATTCGAAGAACTTCGCCAGGCGATAAAGGATGCCGAAACTCTTATCGTTTTTGACCGATGTATCTCCTTCGGAGGTCCCGGGGGGCCAGTTTCCTCCGAAGTCAGGTCAGCCTTATATAATGAGAAGGAGAGGCCAAGGGTTGTGAGTTTTGTAGGTGGTTTAGGTGGAAGGGACATGTCGGTAAAAGATTTTGAGTATGTTATTGACCGGGGTCGGGAGATCGTGGAAAAGGGGTCGAAGGAGTTATTTGAGACAGTGGGTATAAGAGGAAAGGTAACAGGTATAAGGGGGTAAAAGATGGAGGGGAAATTTATAAAATTTGGCAAAAATCTTGTGACCACAGATGAGTTTGTCGCCGAGGGACATAGTTTTTGTACTGGCTGCGGCGAAGCTTTGGCATTAAGGCTCGCCTGCAAAGCCTTGGGAAGGGATGTAATAATTGCCAATGCTACCGGGTGCATAGAGATTTGCACTTCGCCGCTTCCTCTCACCTCGTGGAGAGTTCCCTGGATACATACGTTGTTTGAGAACACCGCCGCTGAAATTTCGGGCATAGAAGCAGGGTTAAAGATTTTGATGAAGAAAGGCAAGATGCCCGAGAGGGACATTAAATGTGTGGCTGTAGCTGGAGACGGAGGGACAAGCGACATAGGAATGCAAGCTTTGTCTGGAGCGTTTGAAAGGAAACATGACTTTTTATATCTCTGTTTTGATAACGAAGCGTATATGAATACCGGTATCCAGAGATCAAGTGCCACTCCTTATGGAGCTTCGACTACCACGGCACCTGCAGGCAAGCTTAGCATTGGCCAGACTACCTGGAAGAAGAACATGCCTGAAATTGCTGTCGCCCATAACATACCTTACGTAGCCACAGCCTGTCCCAGCTATCCTTTTGATTTAATGAACAAAGTTAAAAAGGGCGGGGAAGTCAAAGGGCCAGCTTATGTCCATATATTCTCTCCTTGCCCTACAGGCTGGAGATCCCCCACCGATTTAACTATTGAAATAGGTCGGCTTGCCGTAGAGACCGGCATTTTCCCTCTCTATGAAGTAGAAAATGGCCGGTATAAATTAAATGTCGACCGGCCTAAGCTTAAGCCAGTTGAGGAATACTTAAAGCCACAAGGCCGGTTCCGTCATTTGCTGGAGGGGGAGATTGAAAAAATTCAAGAGCACGTAAATGAAGAATATGCCAAACTCAAGGCAAAGATAGCCTGTTTTGCAGCTTGATTTCTTCTAATAAGCAAGGTTGATTGCTTCAATTCTCCTTACCTACTATAATACTTAGCTATACGGGGTGTGGCGCAGCGGCTAGCGCGCATGGTTTGGGACCATGAGGTCGGAGGTTCAAATCCTCTCACCCCGACCATAATAACCCCTTTTCCATGTTGCAAAAGCCCAACAAAAAGATTGTTTACCGACTCTGCGTCCGTCATTGCGAGCGAAGCGTGGCAATCTCGTGAGATTGCTTCGGCACAAGATGCCTCGCAATGACATCGGGGATTGTTGAACACTCCTAGGGGAAGTCTTGACAGGAGAAATGAACTAAATTATAATTGTTAGACGTGTCTAACAATTCTGGGAGTAGGCAATGGTAAAACAGGAAGCGCGAAGAGAGCAAAGCGCCAGCATGGAAGACTATCTTGAGGCGATAGCTAACCTCGGTGAGGGAAGGAACGTGGTAAGAGTAAAGCAGCTCAGCGAAATGCTGGGAGTTAAGATGCCCAGTGTTACCTCTGCCTTGAAAAAACTCTCAGAACAGGAGCTTGTGGAGCATGAGAGATATGGCCACATAAAGCTTACTCCTGAAGGTGATACGGTTGCCCGTGATGTGATTCGCCGTCATAAGGCGTTGACCCGCTTTTTTGTGCAAGCTCTGGGCATTGACCACGAGACAGCTGAAGAGGATGCCTGCAAGATTGAGCACGTCATTAGCCCCTTGAGTATGGAGAGACTGGCAAAGTTTGTGGAGTTTATAGAGGCCTGTCCTCTGGGAAGTGCTAATTTCTCCAGCAGGTATGAATATTATTTAGAGCACGGGGAGCTCCCTCAAGATTGCTCTAACAGAGGTGTGAAGAAAAAGAAATAAAAACGGCAAAAAAATTTTGAACTTGTAAGTTAAACAAGGATAACTTATTAGAGATAGGGGATAAGCTATGACCATGCATCAAGAAGGACAATTGACCCTGGCTGAGATGAAGACTGGACAGACAGGCACTGTGGTTGGGGTTCTGGGAGGACATGGCTTAATTCGGCGTCTGGATGCTTTGGGTATCAGGCCAGGAAAGAAAGTGACCAAGCTGAGTTCTACGCTATTTCGCGGCCCGGTTATTCTCAGGGTGGATAATGCCCGGGTAGCTGTTGGTTTTGGCATGGCCAGGAAAATAATAGTCGAAGTAGATAAATATCTACCGCGAGCTTCCTAAGATGCTGCGTATCCTGCTTGTGGGTAATCCCAATGTGGGGAAAAGCGCCCTTTTTTCTCGACTGACCGGTACACGCATTATCGCTTCCAACTATCCCGGCACCACCGTGGAGTTCACCAGAGGGTATCTAAATCTGGGGGAGGAGCGGGCTGAAATTATCGATGTCCCCGGTAACTATACCCTTGAACCAACTTCTAAAGCAGAAGAAGTCGCTGTGGAGATGCTCAAAGAAGGAGACCTGGTCATAAATGTCGTCGACGCCACCAATCTGGAAAGAAATCTCAACCTGACCTTGCAGTTGCTGGAAAGACAGACTCCGGTAATAGTTGCCCTCAATATGTGGGATGATACTAAGCATCGAGGTATAAATGTTGATGTTGCCAAGCTGGAGGAACTTCTCGGAGTGCCAGTTGTACCCACTGTAGGCGTTACCGGACAGGGAGTAAAGGAATTAGTCAGGCGTCTTCCCGAGGCAAAGGTGCCCAAAAACGCCCGTACTTATTCTAAGAGCGATGAGCGGTGGGCGAGGGTGGGTGACATCGTGAGTCAGGCACAATCGTTGAGCCATCGCCACCATCGCTGGTATGAGCATCTGGAAGATGCCAGTAGTCATCGAGTATGGGGGATAGTTATAGCCCTGCTGGTCCTTTTTGCCATCTTCTGGTTCGTCCGATTCGCTGGCGAGGGAATAATTAACTATGTAACTGATCCCCTCTTTGAAGGGCTGTGGACACCAGTGCTAGCCAGACTGAGCGTTGCCTTAGGGGCAGGGGGGTTCTGGCACAACGTCTTGATAGGTAATCTTATTGGGGGGGGAATTGACTATTATCAGTCCTTCGGTTTGCTCAGCACTGGACTTTACATTCCCCTCGCTGTGGTGCTGCCATATATCGTCTCTTTTTACCTGGCATTAGGAATACTGGAAGATGTTGGTTACCTGCCCCGCCTGGCGGTACTTATGGACACCATAATGCACCGGTTGGGACTACACGGCTATGCCATCATTCCCACTATTCTGGGCTTTGGATGTAATGTGCCTGCGGTTATGGCGACTCGTATTTTGGAGAGCCGTAAACAAAGGTTTATTGCCGCGACTTTGATCTCTATTGGCGTTCCCTGCGCTGCCTTGCAGGCTATGATAATCGGGGTGGTGGGGGATCCTGAGGTGGGTGGGCCGGAATATGTAGCTATGGTTTATGGGAGCCTGTTTATATCCTGGATTATCATAGGGCTAATTCTTAATCGTGCTGTCAAAGGATTCAACCCGGAACTTCTGGTGGAGATCCCCCCCTATCGCTTGCCGCCGTGGCGGGTCATTGGTGAAAAGCTCTGGCTACGGGTCTCTGGCTTTATTAAAGAAGCCTTGCCCATAGTCCTCGGCACCGTGTTAGTGGTAAACATCCTGTACACTTTGGGAGTTTTCAATGCCATTGCTGATATTACCGCCCCGGTATTGACCGGGCTGTGGGGGCTGCCTAAAGAGACAATTACCGCCCTGGTCGTTGGCTTTCTACGTAAGGATGTGGCCATGGGCATGCTAGCTCCCTTAGCTCTAACTGCCAAGCAACTGGTTATCAGCAGCACGGTCCTGGCTATGTTTTTCCCTTGTGTAGCTACCTTTGTGATACTGGCTCGGGAGCTGGGGGCACGAGACTTGCTTAAAGCTGTGGGAATAATGATAGCAGCAGCACTAATAATGGGTAGCTTGCAGAACCTGGTCCTGTAGGATAGGATTCACAGGTTCATTTAGCAGACAAAAACTCCTTCAAAATCTGCGAGATATCTTTGACAGCCAGTTTATCATCCAGGTTTTCTGTCTTTACGGCATCGGTGAGCATCGTCAGGCAGCTGGGGCAGGCAACTGCCAAAGTATCGGCTCCGGTTTCGTAAGCTTCTCTGGCTCTGATCCGTGCCGGGCTGTCCGCGCTGCCGGCTAAAAGGTCGGTAACGAAATTGCCACTGCCGCCGCCACAGCAAAAGGCATCTCTCCTGCTCCGCTCCATCTCCACCAGCTCAAGGCCAGGAATACTTTGCAATATCTGCCTCGGTTCGTCATAGATATTATTATAACGTCCGAGGAAACAGGGGTCTTGATAAGTAACTTTTGCTTTAGCTCGTGAAGGTTTTATCTTATTATTCTTAATCAAATCATTCAGGATTTGAGTGTAGTGATATACCTCGAAATTTCCACCTAATGCCGGGTAGATGTTCTTCATGGTGTTATAAGCATGTGGGGAAAGTGTGACTATCTTCTTCACACCAAGCTCTTTGAATTTCTGGCTGTTTTTCTCCACCAGATTCTGAAACAGTCCTGTTTCACCCAGCATATATATCTCGTTGCCGCAGCACTCTTCTTCTTCAGCAAGTATCCCGAAGGATACTCCCGAGGCGTTTAAGACATCTACCAGGCTCCTGGCCATTTTCTGTCCGTTTTCGTCGTACGAGCCCAGGCAGCCGACATACAGGAGGTATTCATCTCCTGACGCATATCTTTTGGTGCCGTTTGACCAGGCGGCCCTATCGCTCCTGAGCTGCTTAAAGGGATTTCCATAACCATAAACAGCTTCAAAAAAACGTGCCACACGGGGCGGTATTTTCCCTTTCTCAACCATATCGCTCCTGGCTCCAACAATCCAGTCAACAATATCAGGAGCGAACTTCATTGGACATTGCTCAACACAGTTTTTGCATGTTGTGCACGTATACAGGACTTCGGCAAGGTGTTCCGACCACTCGACTTCACCCTTCAACCAGGCATAAATAAGCCAAAGTCGCCCACCGGTGGAATAGGTATCGAATCTGAACCTTCTGTAGGATGGACAATTGAAGCTCGAGTAATCGGTAGGAAATTTACAATAGCCGCATCTAAAGCACCTGTGGATTTGGCTGGCGTAGTCCTTCTGTTGCATTATTTCGCCTCCCAATTTCCTGGATTCATGATTCCATTAGGGTCCAGGAGTTTTTTGATATCTGTCATAAGCTTCAGTGTATTTGGGTCCATCCTTTCCATGATCATCTGCTGTTCATTTATGTTCGGCTTCCAGATGACCCCGTCTTCCTCCAGAGCAAACTCGGCGGCTTCATCCAGGGCTGTCTTGGCCCTTTTCATTTCGTCAGGATTGGCCCGATTAAACGTATAAGAGAAGGAGAACATCATAGAGTGACCGCCATCGATAACTCGTGCTGCCGAAGAATAAAAGAGTTTGTACTTTGAAGCCAATTCCTCCAGTTTTTCTAAATACGGTGTATATTTGTCAATTGGAGCAATTGGACCGCTATACTCGAACCCACCTCCCTTGCTTACGTCAGCAAACCTGGTAGTATCTTTCGATGGCATGGCTAAGAACGGCGGCTTCATGTCGGGGGTAACACTGACAAATCCGCCGTCCCTGCTTTCGAAATACACCATGAGTGCCTCCCATGCCATTTTTTTCTTAAACTCAATTTCTTCCTCTGAGTCTCCTGTAATATACAGCAGTATGTAGAAATTCCCTTTGAATCTTGGCGGGAGCGGCTGAGCCGTCACAACTATGTCCTCTATCATTTCGGTATAGGCAAGCTTTCGTATGACTTCAGGTACCAAGTCTGCCTTATCCGTTAGGAATAGCATGACATCTCTGATTTTCTTACATGGGTAAAGCTTCATCCCTAGTTTGGTGATGACACCCGTGCTGCCGAACCAGCCCAGGAATAATCCAGACAGGTCAGGTAATGGAGGTCCTTTTGAGAACCAGCGCGAGGACAGGGCACAGGAGCCGATTCGGCAAATCTCACCCGTTCCCAGCACAACCTCCAATCCACTCACCATATCCGAGTTGAAGCCTCGCTGCTGTGACAGGCGCCCCTGCCCATGTATAACCGCGTTGGCTACTATTGTCGCTATGGGGGGTGAGTCCGGTATGCTATGCCGTAACCGAGGGTGGTATTTCTGCAGACAACTTTTCAATGCACCATGGGTAACACCGGCTTCAACGACTGCATACGCGGCCTTTTCATTCACCTCTAGAATCCTATCCATTCTCTTCAAGTCCATCACGATTCCGCCCTTGAGTGGGATCACCAGCCCAGTCAATGCCAACCCCCCTCCCTTTGGTGTTACCGGCACCTTTTCCCTATTTGCCAGCTTTATTATCTCCTGTACTTCCTCAGTGGTCTTCGGCATCACCACATAATCCGGCTCATGCGGCGGCATTAAACCCGGGTCCCGGCCGTAGAAATAGCGCTCTTCCGCTTGGTTAGAAACGTAATCCTTGCCGACTATCTTTTGCAGGGCATCATATACGTCACTCATATTATTTACCCTCCATTGCAGCTTGAAGGGCTGGCATACCCTCCAGAGGTAGTTTCTGCCCCCGCTCTTCACCCAGCGCCAATCTGCACAGGTCAATCATATGGATTGGATCCATTCCAGCTTTGACGACCTTCTCAGCCAGAGAATCATAGCAAGCCGGGCAGTTAAACACGCAATACTTAGCTCTGAATTTCACCATATCGTCTATATTCTTCTTCTGTAAATCGTCTGCCATTGCTGGCCCTTTTGCCATCCTGATTATCTCGGCGCAACACAGGGCGTTCTCACGGTCGTATTCCCGTTTAACTCTCTCAACCCCGATTAGCCCGAATATATCATCAACAAAGTGGTCCATTTGTGGGCTAAGCCGAGTCGAGCAGTTTCGCTGGTAGGCAGCCTTCACGTTGAGCGGTTTTATCTCGTCCTTGAGTTCTTTTAGCCTATTGTACAGAAATTCATAGTAATGGATAGGTTTGAACGGTACTTCGATGCCATAGGCTGGCGCAAGCGATGTAAAGCTGCCATAGCATTCGTCGTGAAGGCAGATGACTTCTTTCATCCCAAGCTTGGCGATGTTTTCTATTACCTTAGGGAGGCGATCTTTGATTACCGACATCTTAGCATAGTGTAAATAGACAACATTGCAGAAAAACTCCTGGCCGAAAAACGATGAGTGGGCGATATTCTCAAAGAGCTTCCCCCCAACCAGGGCATTGAGTTGTGGCATGAAACAGTATGACAAGGCCTTCTCCTCAATCTCACCCACCATGAATCTGCCTACTGGCTGGCACTGGTTAATCCACATTGTGGTGATTGGCCGCGGCGCTGGTAATATCCCTTTCTCCTCCTGCTGTTCAACAATCAAGTAAAATGGATGGTTACCAAACGGGCAATATTCTTCGCAGGCATAACATGTGGTGCATGCCTCCAGCACAGAGGAATCCTCACCGTTGATTACCTTCTGCCACTCCTTCTTTGCCTTGTCTTTGTCCTTAAAATCCATGTACTGGCACTTAACAAGGCAACTGATGGCTTTGCACTCGGCACATTTTGTCTTGTCAAATTTTAATTCGGGCAATGGCATGTCCCTCCCTTCGATTCTTTGTCACGCTCTCAAAATTAACCGAGCTTGCGTAATTCGGCTCTTAGTACCTTGCCTAAAAGGTTCTTTGACAGTGACTCCGTAAATTGTACCTTTTTTGGCAACTTAAAGCTAGGCAAGCGGTCTTTGCAGAAAGCAATTAGTTCCTCTTCGGTTACGCGCTTATCCGGCTTTATGACGACGAAAGCCTTTATTTCCTCTCCATATACAGCGTCCGGGATGCCTACGACTCCTGCCTCCGCGACTGCGGGATGTTGTAGAAGAATCTCCTCAACCTCTGCCGGTGATACGTTTTCTCCACCTCTGATAATGATATCCTTCTTACGACCGGTGATGTAGAAGTAGCTATCCTCGTCCATATAACCTATATCGCCGGTATAAAGCCAGCCGTCTTTGATAGTTTTGGCTGTTTCTTCAGGCAGGTTCCAGTAGCCTTTCATCACTGTAGGCCCCTTGACTACTATCTCGCCTTGCTGGCCTGGCGGAAGCTCTTGACCTTTCTCGTCGAAAACTTTTATGGTGTTGCATTTCAACAAGCACTTACCAATGGAGCCATACTTGGGTGGAAGGTCACCTGGTTGCCCTGTAGTAATGGCTCCTGATTCGGTTAGGCCCCACCCCTCACGAATATCCACTCCCACCTTTTCTTTCCACCTCGAGGCTACTTCCAAGGGCAGTGGTGCAGCCCCACATTGACAGTCCTCAAGCGAACTCAAATTGTATTTGCCCAGCTCAGGGAATTCTAGCATCTGGATGTACATGGTAGGAACTGCTGCCATTTGAGTAACACGGAATGTCTGAATGGCTTTCAGTGCCTCTTCGGCATTCCACCACTGTAGCACGATTGTTTTTCCGCCTACGAAGTTACCGGTGTTACCGAAGGCAATGCCATAGGAGTGTGATAAAGGGAGCACTCCTAGGCTGACCATCGCTCGATTTACACCGGAAACTCGCTGAGTGACCTCATGGAATTGGAGTGTTTTGGGATTAAACGCACGGCTGTTTAATTGCAAAGTCACGGAACGATGAACCAGAACGTATTCGTAGAAAGATAAGGCATTCATATGAAGCGAGTAGTGCGTGTGCATCACACCCTTGGGTGGTCCTGTGGTGCCGGCAGTGTATATTAGAGCGGCAACATCGTCATTATCAGTCTGCTCAATCATCAGTTCAGCGGAACTAGTTGACATAATATTACGATATGAGATGGTTCCAGAAACGTCATCGCGGTCTGTGAGGATTACATGTTGCAGGTTTGGAGTTTGCTTTTGTGCCTCTAGTACCCGGCCCACAAAATCCGAGCTAGTGAGGATAGCTTTGGCTCCGCAGTCACGATATATATAAGCGGCTTGGTCGGGCCGCAGCAGGGGATTCAAGGGGACGACAACAGCGCCTATCTTGTATATGGCGGGAAAAGCAGAAAGCACCTCCGGACTGTTAGGCATCTGTACCGCCACCCGGTCTCCTTTGTTTATACCAAGTCCTTTGAGCGCATTCCCCAATAGGTTGGCGTTGCGATTTATCTCAACATTTGTATACCATCTCCCTTCGAAATAAATGTCTTCATATTCGCCGAACCTTTTGATGTTATCCTCTATTCCTCTGCCAATGTTCATAATACATCCCTGCCCAATTCAGTATTTCACTATTATTTGGCGGTGAGTGAGTTTTAGCCCCGATTGCTCTTGAGCTGATGGTACAACTCTGGCAGTGAACCGTCAAGTTCCAAAAGGGACTTTGTTTCCCCACTTTTGTCAACTGATAATTATGAAAAAATTCTCATTATCGGTTCATTTTCAAGAGTGTCGGAGTTTGACATCATATAGCTTCTATGCCATAGTCTCTTGGTCCAAAAAGCTTATATCAGGAGGTTAATTCATGGTCGGCATAAAGTCTTACGGAGCTTACATCCCACGATATCGAATGAATCACAACACCATCTTCATGGCTGTTGCATTCTTGGGAACGTTCCCACCACCCGGTGAAAATGCAGTCGCTAATCATGACGAAGATACTCTCACTATGGCAGTAGCCGCAGGGATTGATTGTGTAAGTGGTATGAAACGGGAGGCAGTTGACGGTCTGTATCTTGCTACCACCAGTCAGCCTTATATGGTAAGGCAGAATTCAGCCCTGGTAGCTACTGCTCTTGATTTGCAGTCAAATATAAGGACTGCTGATTTCGTAGGCTCTACGAAGTCAGGGACTACTGCACTGCTTTCTGCCCTTGATACTGTAAAAGGGGAAATGTCAAGCAATATTCTCGTCTGTGCTTCCGATTGCCGGTTGAGCAAGCCGGGCAGTCCTCAAGAGTCTCTCTACGGTGATGGCGCTGCGTCACTTCTTGTTGGCAGTGATGATGTGATTGCCACTTTCGAGGGTTCGTATTCTGTTTCCTACGATTTTCCCGACCGCTGGAGGGCAAGTGGAGAAAAATTTGAACATGCTTGGGAAGATAGATTCATTCGCGATTCTGGCTATAGTCAATTTATCTCGGAGGTAATTTCTGGGCTATTGAAAAAATACAACTTGAACATCAAAGACTTTACCAAGATAGTGTATCCAGGTCTGTATGCACGAGAGCATGGAGCTATAGCCAAGCGGTTAGGTGCTGACCCTGGTCAGCTTCAGGATACATTGCTTAGCACAGTCGGTGATACTGGGTCAGCTTCACCTTTAATGATGTTGATAGCGGCGTTGGAAGATGCCAAGCCAGGTGATAAGATACTGGTTACCAGCTTTGGAAACGGCGGCGACGCACTATTTTTCCAGGTTACTGAGAAAATAGAAAGTGTGGCTAATAAGAGGGCGGTGAAGAAACACCTGAACTCTAAAAAAGATCTTGCCAGCTATGAAAAATATCTTGCCTTCAGAAATTTAGCCCCGATGGACTTAGGTATGCGTGGAGAGATGAGCATGCGCACACCGATGTCAGCGCTGTTCAGGGAACGGAAAGTAGTTTTGGCCCTTTGTGGCTCGAAGTGCAAAAAATGCGGTACGCCGCAATATCCATATCAGAGGGTATGTGTAAATCCTGATTGCGGAGCCATTGACCAGATGGAAGATTACCGCTTTTCGGACAAGAAAGGTGTCGTATTTACTTATACCGGTGATAATCTAGCTGCCAGTATTGACCCGCCTTCAGTATACGGCTTGGTAGATTTTGATGGTGGTGGTAGATACTGGTTTGATTTCACGGATTGTGACCTGGATTCTGTTAAAGTAGGCATGCAGGTAGAGATGACCTTTCGCAGACGATACGTTGATGAGTCAAGTGGTGTCCACGGTTATTCATGGAAGGCAACGCCTATACGTGCCTGACTACGGTAAAAGATAATGAGATTTACGGAGGGAGCAAAAAATGGCAGAAGGTATTAAAGACAAGGTTGCTATTATAGGCATGGGTTGCACTAAGTTTGGGGAGCTATGGGATAAGAGTGCAGAGGACCTTATGGTAGATGCTTTTAAGGAATGTATCGAGGACGCGGGTATAGAGAAAAAGGACATCGATGCAGCCTGGTTTGGCGTGCATTTTGAGGAACAAAGCGTGGGAAAAGGGGCTACACCTTTGTCTTTGACCTTGAAGCTGCCTTTTATTCCGGTCACCAGGACGGAAAATTTTTGTGCTACTGGCACAGAAGCCTTCAGGGGTGCATGCTATGGCGTGGCTTCAGGGGCCTATGACGTTGCTCTGGCTTTGGGTGTAGAAAAGCTCAAGGATACGGGGTATGGTGGGCTTCCCGGTGGCCCTAATCTTTTGGGGACAAAAAGCGCCCTGATTAATCCCAAATTGACCGCTCCCGGGGCTTTTGCCATGATGGCGACCAGATACTTTGCTGTATATGGTCTCAATCCGGAGGAAGGCAAGAGAATGCTGGCTAAAGTGTCAGTCAAAAGCCATTATAACGGGGCCCGGAACCCGAAGGCACATTTGCGCCGCGAAGTGACTGAGGAACAGATAATAAAAGCGCCTATCATCGCCTGGCCATTGGGGCTTTTTGATTGCTGCGGAGTCAGCGATGGTTCAGCGGCTGCAATCGTAACCAGAGCTGACATGGCCAAGAAGTTCCGGCCAGACCCCATATCTGTTAAGGCACTACAAATCGCTTTAAGTTCGGGCGAGGAATTGATGTATACTAAATGGGATGGAGCTCATGTTGAGACTACTTATCGTGGTGGCATGCGAGCTTATAAGGAGGCGGGGGTAAAGAATCCACGTGAAGAGATAAGTATGGCTGAGGTGCACGATTGCTTCTCCATAACTGAGGCAGTGACCATGGAGGATTTGCAATTCAGCCCCAGAGGGAAAGTCAAGGAGGATATCGAGGCTGGCCGTTTTAATCATGATGGCCCGCAGCCTATTCAGCCAGATGGCGGCTTGAAGTGCTTCGGACATCCTATTGGGGCCTCCGGTCTCAGGATGCTGTACGAAATGTACAAACAATTGCAGGGCAAAGCCCAGCTACCAGAACGACAGCTCAAGAATCCCAAACTGGGGCTAACCCATAATCTAGGCGGTTTTCCGCCCATGAACATCGTTAGTATTGCTATTATAGGATTGTAAACGAAACTAAATCTGGGAGGCTAGCTATGGCTAATGGTAGTCTGATTACCGATGAACTGCGGAAATTGATAGGTGTGACTTTGGAGACTATCGTCTTCAAGGTCGAGGAAGGAGCAATCCAGAGGTATGCACAAGCTATAGGTGATCCAAACCCTCTATATAATGACCCTGATTTTGCCAGTAAAACCAAGTATGGACGATTATTGGCTCCTCCTGGTTTCACCGGTTGGCCAGTCAAGGCTGGACGCCTTTCGGACAAACTGCTCGAGTCTCTGCTAAAAGCTGGAGCGCCTTCAAGGCTTCTCGATGGGGGTGTTGAATTCGAATTCATTGAACCCATTGGTGCTGGCGATGTATTAACTGCCACAACTAAAATTGCCAGTATAACCGAGCGCGAAACCAGACTGGGCAAGACCCTGTTTAACACACTGGAGACTACGCTTGTGAACCCAAAGGGCGATGTGGCGCTCAAAGGTTGGTCGACATTTATCATGTTTTAGCCTGTTCTAACTACTTTATTTTTTGGAGGAGAGATGGTTAAACAAGTTTGTTATGAGGATGTTGAAGTAGGCACTGAGATAACACCATTGGCTAAGATTGCTACAACTCGTATGTTAGTCCAGTGGGCGGGGGCATCGGGGGATTTCAACCCCTTGCATTATGACGATGATTTCGCTAAAGCTATGGGCGCAGGTGCTCCCATTGTACATGGCGCGCTTAAACGTGCCTGGTTAGGACACTTGATGACTGATTGGATTGGAGAGCAGGGAAAACTCAAGAAATTGTCCTGCCAATACCGCGGTATGGATTATCCCCGGAAAATGAAGACGAGAGAAGAGCCTCACGATGGCGAAACCTGGTGGTGTAAAGGCAAAGTGACCAAGAAATATGAACAGGGTGGTGAGCACCTTGTTGAGTGCGAGATTTGGGTGGAAAATGGAAAGGGAGAAAAGACAACGCCTGGCTCAGCCCTGGTTGCCTTACCCACACGAAGCGGGCAATAAGCAAGAGTATTGGTTTTAATAGCTATTTAGAGGCAGTTTCCTCAAGATACTGAATCGAGCCCGTGTTTTCAAGAGAACAGAATTCAAGGAGGTAAAAATGGGAAAACTAGATGGGAAAGTAGCGGTTATCACAGGGGCGGCGCGGGGCATAGGCAGAGCTGATGCCCTGTTGTTTGCCAAAGAGGGTGCTGCTGTTTTTGTGAGTGATATTGATGAGGCGCCGCTTATGGAGGTAGTCAAGGATATAAAAGCTGCTGGGGGAAAAGCTGATGCTTGTGCTGGCGATGTGACGAAGCTCGAAGATTGTCAGAAAGTCATGGACAAGGCAGTGGAGAAATTCGGCAAAATAGATATTTTGGTCAATAATGCCGGGCTTACCAGAGATGCTTTAATACATAAAATGACAGATGCTCAGTGGGACATATGTGTTGATATTAGTCTCAAGGGGACCTTTAACTGTATTAGAGCAGCTTCAAAATATATGCTGAAGACAGGACACAATGGCAAAATAATTAATGTGGCCTCCGTAGCTGGACTGATGGGAAACATCGGCCAGATTAACTACTCTGCTGCTAAGTCAGGTCTTATCGGGCTGACCAAAACTGTAGCCAGGGAATGGGGACGATTTGGCATTACCTGCAATGTCATTGCCTATGGCTTTGTAGATACGCGGTTGACCAGAGAAAAAGAGACGCAGCAGGAAGAGGTAGCTGGAGAAGCAGTGGGTATACCAAAGAAAGTAAGGGATATGATTCTCTTTCAAGTTAAACCGATGACACCTGAAGATGCTGCTAAGCCCGTTCTATTCCTGGCTTCAGATGACGCTGCTTTTATTACGGGACAAGTGCTGAACGTTTCTTCTGGAATGTATATGTAGGTCTAAGTGTTTAACTCCGTTATAACCAGAGATTTATTGGCTACAAGCTGTCTGCCATTTGAGAATTTGGAAAGAACATGTAAGGAGGTTGACAATGGCGAGGAGGCTCGAAGGTAAAGTAGCTATAGTTACTGGTGCCGGACGAGGCATTGGCCGAGGAGAAGCCCTGGCTTTAGCATCGGAAGGGGCTAAGGTAGTAGTAAACGATCTGGGAGGTGCTGTTGATGGTTCTGGGGCAGCAAGTTCACCAGCGGATGAGGTAGTGGCAGAGATTAAAAAACTGGGCGGAGAGGCAGTTGCCAACTATGACTCAGTGGCCACTATGAAGGGCGGCGAGAACATTGTAAAGACTGCCATAGACAACTTTGGTAAGGTTGATATACTGGTCAATAATGCCGGGATTCTACGTGACAGAATGCTGTTCAAAATGAGCGAGGAAGACTGGGATTTAGTGCTCAAAGTGCACCTCTATGGTCATTTCTATACCATCAGAGCAGTGAGCCCTTTCTTCCGCCAGCAGAGATATGGTCGAATAATAAATACCTCATCTGTAGCAGGTCTCAATGCTACTACTTATGGGCAGGCTAATTACGGTGCAGCTAAAGAAGGAATCGTCGGCTTAACAAGAAAGGTGGCGCGGGATATGGGCAGGTATGGTGTGACATGTAATTGTATTCGGCCTAACGCCGGGACTCGGCTTACCCTCAGCGATGAAATGAGGAAAGCTCGGCCAGAAACTATGGCCAAGTTTGAGCAAATGAAGCCTGAAGATATTGCTTCTCTGGTGGTATGGCTCGCTTCTGATGATACTGCTAATGTCAATGGGCGGACATTTTATGTAGAAAGAGGCCGAATTGGGCTCTATTCAAAGCCGGTATTGGAGAAGCAGCTGGTTAAAGCTGGCGGGTGGACGATTGATGAGCTATTCATGTTCATGCCAGTAACGATGACTAAGGAATTGGTAAATTCAGACCCGCCCCAACCAAAGTAATGGCTCACTGTGTGCTGTCAGCAGGCTCAATTTGTAGTCCCGTATTTGGAAATCGGTGCTTTAGCTGGTTGTGTGAAAGTTTGGACATTAACGGTTATCACTACAATTTGGTCTGTCTGACTGGGCAGTGTGCTTCGTTGTTTGAATCATCGCATGCAGTGGAATAAAGGCAGAGGCGCTACACCTTAGACAATTAATTTCCGGGAAGGCAAGAATGGACTTTAGACTGGGCGAAAAAGAACTAACCTTGAAGGAAGAAATTCGCAAGTTTGCCGAAGCCGAGTTACCTCCGGATTTGGTGCGAAACACCTTAATTGATGGGGAGTACAGGGATTTTGAGTTCGAAATATCTATGTCCAGGAAACTGGCACAAAGGGGTTGGCTCGTTATGAGCTGGCCAGAGAAATATGGTGGATGTGGTGCCTCTCTCGGAGAGCAAACAATATATGAAATGGAGATAGCCTACTGGGGGATACCGGGAGCCTGGATGGGCATAAGCGGAACACAATGGGTAGGACCCTGCTTGATGTTGTTTGGCACTGAAGAGCAAAGGGAAAAATATTTGCCGTTAATCGGCTCAGGCGAAAAAGATGGTATCTGGTGCACGGGTTACAGTGAACCAAATGCTGGCTCAGACTTTGCTAATATTCGCACACGGGCGGTGAGGGATGGAGATGACTATATTATAAATGGGCAAAAGGTGTGGACGAGTGCTGCTCACCGGGCAAGATGGTGCTGGCTGGCTACCAGAACAAACCCCAATGCCGCTAAGAAACATCAGGGAATCAGTATCTTTATCGTGGACATGAAGAGCCCAGGTGTTACAGTTAATCCTATTTTGAACTATTATGGGCGGCATCACTTTAATGAAGTATTTTTCGATAATGTGAGAGTGCCGGCTTCCAACTTGGTGGGAGAGGAAAATAAAGGCTGGTATTATCTTATGCAGTCACTGGCTTTTGAGCGGCGCAGCATAGCGCCCACCACCTACGGTAATTTAAAGTGGATTTTAGAAGAACTAGCCAGGTATGCTGGTCAAACCGAGTATGAGGGCCAGCTATTGTCTCAAAATCCTGTGGTTCGTGCCAAGCTAGCTGACCTGGCTATCGACCTGGAAGTGCTGAAGATGTTCGCCTTCCAGCTTGCCTGGCGGATAAGTCAGGGTCAAATTCCGGTCTATGAGTCCTCAAGGAATAAGATAATGGGTGATGATTTGATGAAACGGGGGGCTATCACTGGGGCGGAGATTTTAGGAATATATTCTCAGGTTGACCCGGATTCCGAATGGGCTAAACTCAACGGCACAATACAGGGTGCATATCTCGGATTTCCTGGTCAGGCAATCGCGGCGGGCACTGTTGAAATCGAAAAAAGCATCATTGCGCAATTTAGGCTGGGATTACCCAAATCATATTGAAGTTTTTAAGAGTTTAATTAATAGCATGTCCCTGTCGTTGTGAGTAGAGCGAAGAATCTAAACTCTCCACTATGTTCAGGGTGATAAAAAGGTAGACTTTTTAAAGGGATTATCATGGACTTCAGTTTTACAGAAGAGCAGGACATGCTGCGGATTTTAGCCAGAGATTTTCTGGCAAAGGAATGCCCCAAAGCTAAAGTCAGGGAGATGGCTAAAGATGAAAGAGGCTGTGACCCACAGATGTGGCACAGTATGGCGGAACTGGGCTGGATAGGGCTCAGCTTTCCAGAAGAATATGGCGGCATGGGTGCCAGCTTTATGGACCTGGTCATCTTGATGGAGGAGATGGGAAGGAATATCCTGCCCAGTCCCTTCTTCTCCACCATCGCCCTTTGTGCTCTGCCTCTACTTGAATATGGAAGCAGTGAGCAAAAAATTAAGTTTCTGCCACGGATAGCTAAAGGCGAGGCTATCTGGACTTTCGCTTTAGCAGAGTCGTCAGGCAGATATAAAGCTTCTGAGGTAAAACTTCGTGCTGTATTGGAGGGGACAAATTATGTTCTCCAGGGGTACAAGATCTTTGTTACCGATGCCCATGTAGCTGATTATATCCTGGTAGTGGGCAGGACTGGAGAGGGTGAAAGACCCGAGGACGGAATCACATTGTTTATGGTGGATGCCAGGGAACCAAATGTGAAGATGGAGGCGATCCCGACTATAGGCGGTGACAGGCATTTCAAAGTCAGCTTTGATAGGGTAGCGGTGCCAAAAGGTAATATCCTGGGCAAGATAAGCAATGGCTGGGATATAGTGGGCTTTATATTACAGCGGGCTGCTGTGCTGAAGTGTGCCGAGATGTCCGGAGCATGTCAGGCTGTTTTGGACATAACCAGCAGCTATGCCAAGGAACGGATTCAGTTTGACCGGCCGATCGGCTCTTTTCAGGCGGTGCAGCACAAACTGGCTGATATGTTGATTGATGTGGAGGCGGTTCAGTATTTACTTTATCAGGCAGCGTGGGGAATAAGCGTTGGTTCACCGTTGCCCTGGCAGATTTCCGCAGCCAAAGCTAAAGCCAATGAAGCCTACCAGCGAATTTGCATTGAGGCTATTGCTGCTCATGGGGCTATCGGATATACCCTGGACCATGATATTGGTCTCTATTACCGTCGTGTCAAGGCGGCACAGTTTGCTGCCGGCGATACTGACTTGCACAGGGAAGTGATAGCCAGTGGGCTAGGGCTTTAGTTTTGCCAGATAGGAAGGCTCCTTGACCTGGTGAATCCAAATCTTTTCTCTCTGACAACACTTGTACAAGAGCTGGTTGATGGGCTAAATAGTTTAGCTATTGAGTATGGTTTTAACCATCCCCGCCAGTCCCTTGGCTACCTTGCCCCGTAGAGAGTATATTGAAAAGGAACTTGCTAAAATATGCAGCCCTTAGTGTTAATATGTGGTCAGCTAGGGGTATTGACAAAATTAAATCATGATGTTATACTTACCAGTTTGTGTTATGTTTCCATTCTCTTTTGGTCTTGTCATCTTAAATTTTCCTAGTTAGTGCCTTCAAGAAATTGTTTTGAAGAAAAATCGGGATCGTTTCTTTTATGCTTAACCACAAGTTACTGAAGTCTTTCGCTAAATTGCCCGAGACTTTAGAGATACCTGACCTTATTCACGGTCAGCTTGATTCCTTTCGCTGGTTTCAAGAAGAAGGTTTGAGGGAGCTGTTTGAGGAAATCTCACCAATTCAAGATTATACTAACAAGAGGCTAGAATTACACTTCGTTGATTATGAGTTTCGAGAGCCTCAGCATTCTATTTCTGAGTGTCTTGAGCGGGGGCTGACTTATTCCTCTCCTATTCATGTCACTACACAATTAGTGGTCAAGGAAACGGGGGAGATCAAGCAACAGGAATTATACTTTAGTGATTTCCCTTTAATGACAGATGGCGGCACTTTTATTATTTCTGGAGTAGAGCGGGTAGTAGTCAATCAGTTAACTCGTTTTCCTGGCGTTTATTTCACGTTAGCAAGGGATCCTTCAAGTGGGCGGGAATTGTGTGTTTCTAAGCTTGTTGCTGAACATGGAGCATGGCTTGATTTTGACACTTCTAATCGGGACGTAATTTCGGTCAAGGTGAGTGGCAAACGGAAGACACCGGTTACTACTCTGTTGCGTGCCATAGGCTTTGAGAGCGATGAGACCTTGTTTTCTCTTTTCCAAGATGTAGATAGCTCGCCTGAGCATGCTTTCATCCGCTCTACAATAGAGCGAGATCCTCTGATCAAAAGCAAGGCTGACGCCCTGTTCGATCTTTATAGGAAATTATCTTCTGGTGAAGCTCCTAGTCTTAATAGTGCCCAGGCCTTGCTGAATAATTTCCTATTCAATCCTCGCCGCTATAGCTTGGGCAAAGTTGGTCGTTACAAGCTTAACAAAAAGTTAGGTCTTAATATCCCTGGGAATTGTACTGGCTTAACCCCTGAAGATTTGGTGCAAATAGTCCGCCGTGTTATTTCAGTTAACCTTGGCAATGAAACTCCTGATGACATTGATCATTTAGGCAATCGAAGGGCCCAGGCAGTAGGTTTTCTAATACAAAAGCAATTTCGTATCGGCTTATTAAGGTTGGAGAGAGCCATTAAAGAGCGGATGAGTATTCTTGGCCCCGAGGCGGCAACTCCTGCTGCTTTGATCAACATTCGCCCTGTAGCAGTCGCTGTAAGGGAATTCTTTGGCCGGTCGCAGCTATCTCAATTCATGGATCAAACTAATCCGCTAGCTGAGCTAACTCACAAGCGTCGTCTTTCTGCCATGGGTCCTGGAGGCCTCTCAAGAAAACAGGCTGGATTTGAGGTTCGTGATGTACATCATTCTCATTATGGCAGGATTTGTCCTATAGAAACACCTGAAGGGCCAAATATTGGTCTTATTGGCTCTCTAGCTACTTACGCTTCGGTTAATGAATATGGTTTTATAGAGACACCGTATCTCAGAGTTACCCACGAAGTTCCCAATACTGTGGAAGAATTGATGGAAAGGACAATCGGGGAGGATATAAAAAGTAAGGGCAAACTTGTGGCCAAGGTTGGAACTTTAATCACGAAGAAGCTTGCACAAAGATTAGCTTCTCTTCGGGCTCGGAATATTAAGGTAGTTCCTTTTGTTTCCAGCCAAATGGTTTACCTGACAGCCGATGAAGAAGGTCAATATGCCATTGCCCCAGCTAATGTTCCTCTTAATGAAAGAAATGAGTTTGTTTATGACAAGGTTGAGGTTAAGAGGGGAGACAGATATTTCAAGGAATCAATAGACAGAGTAAGCTTTGTCGATGTTTCACCAAAACAGCTATTTAGTATAGCTGCCTGTCTTATCCCCTTTCTTGAGCATGATGATGCTAATCGGGCTTTAATGGGCTGCAATATGCAACGACAAGCGGTGCCATTATTACGTCCCGAGTGTCCTTTGGTGGCCACGGGTATGGAAAGAGAGGTGGCTAAATATAGTGGGCAGGTGATATTTGCTCCTGGCGATGCCGTAGTTACTTCGGCGACAAGCTCACAAATTGTAATCAAAAATAAAAAGGGTGAAGAGCAAGTATTCAATTTAATGAAGTTCGCCAGAACTAATCAAGGGACGTGCATTAATCAGCATCCTATTGTAAACAAAGGTGACAAGGTTAAGAAAGGGCAGGTGTTAGTAGATAGTTTTTCTCTAGATGGTGGGACCCTCGCTTTGGGACAAAATGTCACTTGTGCTTTTATGATCTGGGGAGGATATAACTTTGAAGATGCCATTATTATCAGCAGAAGGCTGGTTAAGGATGATGCCTATACCTCCGTTCACATTGAAAAGTATGAGATAGAGGAGCGTGATACCAAGCTTGGTCCTGAAGAAATCACCAGAGATATACCTAATGTAAGCGAAGAAAGCCTCTCTAACCTTGATGAAATAGGCATTGTACGTATCGGAGCTGAGGTGAAGCCCAACGACATTCTGGTTGCGAAGATTACTCCCAAGGGGGAAACTGAACCTTCAGCGGAAGAAAAATTGTTACGAGCTATTTTTGGTGAAAAAACACGGGAGGTGAAGGATAGCTCTCTCAGAATGCCATCAGGAGAGTGGGGAAGGGTGATCAGGACTACAGTCTTTTCTCGTGACAACCATGATGAATTACCTGCTGGGGTGAACCAACTTATACAGGTGTGGGTTGCTCAAAAGCGCAAAATCTCAGTGGGAGATAAAATGTCAGGGAGGCACGGCAATAAAGGGGTCATTTCTATCGTATTGCCTGAAGATGACATGCCATTTTTGCCAGATGGCACGCCTGTAGATATTATCCTTAATCCTCTCGGTGTTCCCTCCCGTATGAACATTGGGCAGGTTTTGGAGGCCCATTTGGGGTGGGCAGCGCAGACACTAGGTTTTAAGGCTCTTAATCCTATTTTTGACGGAGCTGATGCCCTGACTATTGAGGATGCCTTAGCCAAGACCTGGATAGCTTGGAAAGCTGGCGCTGTTAACTTTAGCCCTGAAGCCCCCGGAAATGCCAGGATCGATCTGGAAAAGGTCGGAGAATGGCTTGCTCGTCATGGTTTTGATGCCACAGAAATAATGGATGAAGGATATGAAGGTGCGGCACGAAAAGCCTCTCTCTGTCTGTGGCTTGAGGAACTGGGCCTAGGTGACAATCATCAGCTTAGAGCTCTCAGTGATAGAGATTTAGAGCAACTAACACAAAAAGTTTATAAAGAACGAAAGCTCTATCCTCCTATTTTTGGCAAAATGGAACTTCGGGACGGGAGAACTGGCGAGTTGTTCGATAAGCCGGTAACTGTGGGCAATATATATATAATGAAGCTGATTCATCTTGTTGGTGATAAGGTACATGCTCGTTCCACCGGTCCATACTCGCTCATCACCCAGCAACCATTGGGAGGAAAAGCTCAGTTTGGTGGTCAAAGGTTTGGTGAGATGGAGGTATGGGCATTAGAAGCACATGGGGCAGCTCATACACTTCAAGAGATGCTCACAATAAAGTCAGATGATGTGATGGGACGGGCTAAAGCTTATGAGTCTCTTGTTAAAGGCGAGGATATTCAACAACTCGGTATTCCAGAATCGACCAAGGTTTTGTTTATGGAGCTACGTAGTTTAGGTTTTGCTGTTGAACTACTTAGCGAGGGGGAAAATGTCTCAATTTGATGGCATTAATGGTATTCGAATCAGTCTTGCCTCACCGGAACAAATCAGGAGCTGGTCTCATGGTGAGGTAACTAAGGCGGAGACGATAAATTACCGCACTTTGAAGCCAGAAAGAGATGGTCTATTTTGTGAGAAGATTTTCGGCCCTGTTAAAGATTTTGAATGCCACTGTGGCAAATATAAAAAGGCGAGGTATAAGGGGGTTATTTGTGATAAATGTGGTGTTGAGGTAGCTCATTCCAGTGTACGCCGGGAACGCACAGGACATATAGAACTGGCTGCGCCAGTTACCCATATCTGGTTTGTTAAGTTAGTACCTAGTCGGCTCGGGCTGCTCCTTGATCTTTCTCCACGAGAGTTGGAGAGCGTCATTTATTTTGCTCGGTATATAGTCATCTCTGTGGACAAGGAGGCTAAACAGAAGAAGCTTCGCCGAATTGAGGAAGAGGGGGTTCGAAAAATTGCTGAGCAAGAGGAACGCCTGAACAAAAAAATTGAAGAATCGGAAGCCAAAGGCCTGGAAGAAGAGTTTAAGATACAAGAAGTAAACGAGCTTCGTGCTAAATTTGTAGAAAAAAAGGAAAAACTTGGAGAAGAGCTAAAGGCAGGCATTGCAGAAATAGAAAGTCTTCAGCCGCTAAAATTGCTTAACGAAGAAGGATACAGGAAACTTAAAGATAAGTATGGTGATATTTTTGAAGCTGGCATGGGAGCTGAGGCTATTCTACAGGTGTTGAAGCAAATTGATGTGGATGCTTTGCACCAGGAGCTTCGTGACCAGATCCGTAGCATCTCGGGAGGATACCGTAAAAGAGTCAGTCAACGGCTGCAATTAGTTGAAGCTTTTAAGCTCAGTGGGAATAAGCCTGAGTGGATGGTTGTAACTGTGCTTCCTGTATTACCTCCGGCGCTTCGTCCTATAGTTCAGTTAGATGGCGGTCGCTTTGTTATTAGCGATCTTAACGACCTCTATCGGAGGGTTATTAATCGTAACAACCGTCTCCGCCGTCTTATGAAGTTAGGTGCGCCGGAAATAATTATCCGGAATGAGAAACGCATGTTGCAGGAAGCCGTTGATGCTCTTATTGACAATGGGCGAAGAGGGCGCGCAGTTACCACTGGTAATAAGCATGCCTTGAAATCTCTTTCTGACATTCTGAAGGGCAAGCAAGGACGGTTTCGGCAAAATCTTCTCGGTAAGCGAGTAGACTACAGCGGGCGCTCGGTCATTGTTGTTGGTCCTAAGCTCAAACTTCATCAATGTGGTTTGCCACGCTACGTTGCTTTGGAGTTATTTAAGCCTTCGGTTATGCACAAACTCATAATGAATGGGTATGCCAATAACCTGAAGAGTGCCCGGCGCTTGGTGGAAAAAAGTAGCCCTGAGGTTTGGGATGCACTGTATGAAGTAGTTAAGGAGCGTCCTGTATTGCTTAATCGTGCTCCCACATTGCATCGGCTTAGCATTCAAGCCTTTGAGCCCGTGTTAATCGACGGCAATGCCTTTCAGCTCCACCCCTTAGTTTGTACCGCCTTTAACGCCGATTTTGATGGCGACCAAATGGCAGTTCATGTGCCATTGTCCAGGGCTGCGGTAAAGGAATCCAGGGAGCACATGCTTAGTCCTTATAATATGTTGCTACCAAGTTCTGGTGAGCCTGCGACAACACCCACCCTGGATATGGTTCTGGGCTGCTATTATCTTACCATTTCGAAGCCCGGAGCGAAAGGGGAAGGGAAATTTTTCAGCAGTTTTGACGAGGCTAAGTTAGCTTACGAACTTGGCATTATCGAACTTGGTGCCGAAGTTGTTGTGCGAGATCCTTCGCTTCGTTCAGATGGGGGGAGGATAAATACTACAGCGGGCAGAATTATATTTAATGATGCCTTGCCTCCGCAACTTCGCTTTTACAACAGAATAGTAGATAAGGCTTTCTTAAGAGCATTAGTCTCTGATTGCATTCGTTTATTGGGTAATGAAGGTACTGCTGGTGTTCTCGATAGACTTAAGGAATTGGGGTTTGACTATGCTACAAAGTCGGGCATTTCCATCGCTATGAATGATATTGAAGAGCCTCCAGAGAGGTTCAAGCTTCTTAAAGAGTCCGATGAAAAAGTTAGCCTTATTGAGGATCAATTTAACCGTGGCTTGATTACTGAGGGTGAAAAGTATGAAAGCACAGTTCAAGTGTGGATGGAGACTACAGATAAGGTTACTGAGGATATATCCCAGGCGCTAGACCCTTATGGTACTGTTTACATGATGGCTATGTCGGGTGCCAAGGGGAATATTTCTCAGATTAGACAAATGGCAGGGATGCGCGGGTTGATGACCGACCCCTCAGGAAGGATAATAGATTTTCCCATTAAATCGAGTCTCCGTGATGGACTGACACCCATGGAGTATTTCATTTCTACCCATGGTGCTCGTAAAGGGTTAGCTGATACTGCCTTGAGGACCTCAGATAGTGGTTATCTTACCAGGCGCCTTGTCGACATAGCTCAAGATGTCATTGTAACTAAAACAGATTGTGGTACCACCGAAGGAGTTTGGATATCCCGGGAAACTACAGATGTGTCCCTTCCCCCGTTTGAAAACCGGATTACTGGCTACTTAGCGGCAAGCAAGATTGTTAATCCAGATACAAATGAGGTCATTGTTGATCGTAATGAAGAAATTGACGAAGATAAAGTGCGACAAATTATCGGAACTGGTATTACCCGGGTACACGTGAGGTCACCTCTCACTTGCCGGTCTCGATTTGGCGTTTGTCAAAACTGCTATGGAAGGGACTTGGGGAAGAAGCAATTAGTGAAGATTGGCACCGCTGTCGGAGTCATTGCTGCCCAGAGCATCGGTGAACCCGGAACTCAGCTCACTCTGCGCACTTTTCATACAGGGGGTGTAGTAGGTGTTGATATTACCACTGGACTGCCTCGTGTAGAACAGCTTTTCGAGGCCAGAATACCAGGTGGCAGTGCCATCATTTCTGAGATTGATGGTACTGTTGAAGTAACCCATACTGATGGAACAAGCACTGTCAAGGTCATTAGCTCTGAATTCTATTTGGATGAATACCCAATGCTGCCGAGAACTAAACTAGCTGTAACTGATGGGCAATCGGTGGATGCCGGTAGCATCCTATTTTCTCTGCCAAAGAAGACTAGCAAGAAATTACCAGCTGTTAGCCGTGGTGAAGCAGGGCAATCTCCATCTATAGCAGCTAGAGTAGCTGGTCAAGTCGTCATTGAGAGTGACCGTGTTTGTGTTAGGTATGAGGGGAGAGAAGAGAGGGAATATAGTGTCCCTCGTGGTACATATTTGCTTGTTCAGTCAGGGGACAAGGTCAAAGCAGGCGATAGGCTTACCAGAGGTCCCGTTGACCCTCATGATATCTTGCATATTATGGGAAAGGATGCAGTCCAGCAATATCTGATTGATGAAATACAAAAAGTATATCGCACACAAGGGGTGACTATACATGATAAACATATTGCTGTGATTGTTCGGCAGATGTTAAGCAACGTGAGAATTGTTTCCTCAGGAGATACGAAGCTTCTGCCTGGTGAGCTAGTTGGTCGATTTAACTATGAAGATATAAATGCCAAGGTGTTGGCTGAGGGAGGTGAGCCGGCAACGGCTCAAGCTGCGTTTCTCGGTATGACCAGAGCTAGCTTAAGCAAGGACAGCTGGCTAGCAGCAGCTTCTTTCCAAGAAACCGGCCGTGTTCTTATTGATGCCGCGATCAAAGGCAAGGTAGATGGACTTCGTGGCCTCAAAGAGAATGTTATTCTCGGTAAGCTTATTCCGTCTCGGGTTCTCTCCTTAAGTCCTGATGATGAGAAAAAGTTGAAGGGGGGAAGTCTGGATGAAAAGGAGACTGCGCCTTTAGAACTAGAGAGCCAGTAAAATTTTCACTCCCAAAGGTTAGTGATGCGGCTTATTTCAGGTAAAATAGCAACCGATGAGGGCTTCATTGATTTTGACCTTCGTCCTAGACGCCTTAGTGAATTCATAGGTCAAGAAAAAATTAAAGATAATCTAAAAATAGCTATTCTGGCTGCTCAAAAAAGAGGCGAGCCACTAGACCATATCATTCTTTATGGTTCTCCCGGTCTGGGAAAGACTACCCTTGCCTACATCATCGCTGCTGAGATGGGAGTTGATATTAAAGTTAGTTCCGGGCCGGCGATAGAACGCACTGGAGACTTAGCAGCTATTCTTACTAATCTGCATGAGGGGGATATCCTTTTTATTGATGAGATACACAGGCTTAACCATACAATAGAGGAAAAACTCTATCCGGCAATGGAGGATTTTGTTTTTGACATCTTTTTAGGGAAAGGTCCAGCTGCTAGAAATTTACGGTTGAATTTGCCGCACTTTACCTTAATTGGGGCTACTACGCGCTTTGCTCTACTGAGTCCTCCCCTCCGCGATAGATTTGGGGTGCCATATCATCTTAATTTCTACGACGAGGCGGCAATACAGGCGATTTTGGAGAGGTCAACAAATATCCTTAAGGTGAAAGCAGAGAAAGAGGGGCTTGTCCCGATTGCCCAGCGTGCTAGAGGTACTCCTCGAGTGGCCAATCGTCTCTTAAAGAGAATAAGAGATTATGCTCAAGTTATGGCAGACGGAGTGGTCACCAAGGAAGTAGCTCTGGAAGGACTTTCAAAGCTGGAGATAGATTCTGTGGGTTTGGATGACATAGACCATAGAGTGTTGCATACAATAATTGACAAATTTGACGGTGGTCCTGTAGGTCTAGATACCATTGCTGCTTCTATTAACGAGGATGCTGATACTATTATGGATGTTTACGAGCCGTACCTTCTTCAGTTAGGTTTTCTAGAACGGACACCTCGTGGCAGAGTAGCTGCCAGGCTTGCTTATGAACATCTGGGACTGCCTTACAAAAGGGATATTCAGTCCCAACCTGGCTTGTGGAGTCAAAAACAGAGTTAATCTTCGGCTATTTAGTGCCCCACGGAAAATCCACTTCGCTCCTTTATCCCCGCAAGCTCTTTGATTTTGCGGGCTGATTTCATGGAATCCCTAAAATGCCAGCGCGTAAATCTGTGGGGGCCTTAAAAACTGAGTTTTCCCAGGGTGACTATTCGTAGGCTCTGGCTTGCATCCATACTGGGATGGCAAAGGCGAATAACGAAAAGAGCAATATCAGCCAACCCCAGGAATTAATATTCCCTCGGCTTGCCATTGTTACCGAGAGTAAGATTACAAGAGGTGGAATTAATAAACTAATAATTTTATGCCTGCGCGGCTTGAGGCGGATGAAGGCGATAGTTGCTCCTGCCAAAGCAATAAAACTAATAACTATCCCAAGTGCATTTGTTTGCAAACGTGCTATCCAGTCGCTTGCCAAAAGCTCATTTCCTGTGCCCAGGGATGAAAACCAACTGAATGTCACAAGCATAGGGGCTAGCATCAGTGATGCGTATAGCCAATCCCGCCTTGCAGTTTGTCTCATTATATGGATAAAAACAAAAAGAGCCAAGGGGATATAGATGAGCGCTGCTATCCAGCCCCAACCTTGGGGAAGGGAAAGAAGCAATATCCCGGTAATTACTACTGGCATAAGATAGTATCCTAACCAGGGGAAGAGCCATATTGGCTTACCTCGATGCCAACCATAAATTGCTATGCCAACGGTTAGCGCTAATATAATTGACACGTAGACGATATTTTGCCAGTAATATGAAGTAAAGAGCAGAGCAACCAGAAAGTGGGGCAAGGCGCTGAAAATTGCTTCTTTCCAGCTACCTTGAGCATGTGTTTCATAGATTTGCTCGGCAATTAATTCAGGGGAGCCCAGAGATTGTACCGCAATTTTGCTTGCCTCCTCTCTGCTTAGCCCATTTTCTTCTAGCTCCTGAGTTTTATCTTCGAGATGTGTGTAAAGCTCCTCAGCCACGCCGTCCTTTATAGTCTGGTCAATCTTGAGGCAAGCTTTAAACCTGTTTAAATAGTGGCTTATGCTACTTACCATTTTAGCCCTAACTTGTTTCCGGTTGTATAACTGCTTTAACTGCCGTAGAAAAATCCTGCCATGTAGCTAACCTATTAGCTAGGACCTGCTGCCCCCTTTCAGTTATGTAGTAATAACGTCTTTGTTGTCCATTAGGCAGTATCTGCCATTTACCTGTGATAAGGTTGTCTCGCTCTAAGCGGTGGAGAGCGGGATAAAGAGTACCCTCTTTAAACTGAAAATACCCATTACTCCTTTTCTGCAGTTCCTTTACTATTTGGTAGCCATAGGTAGGCTGACGACTAATTAAGCAGAGCAGTAGAGAATCAGTATTTCCCTTCAATAACTCACGCCCGTAGTTCATCCTTTCACCTCATTCAATATATTACCGCTGTTTCACTATAGCATTGCTTACTCAGAGTGTCAATACCATGTCCTCGTTCAGTACCTTAGTGGCACTTCTTTTTTGCCATTGCGAGGAGCGATAGCGACGAAGCAATCTCTAAGCGAGGTTCCTCAATCCAACTATAGCAGGCTCCAGCTTTGCAATGAGATTGCCACGCCCCGGCAAGTCGGGGCTCGCAATGACATGGAGGGTTATTGCCCAATGTTACAAACATATAAAGCGTTACTCATCTATCTGAACTAGATCATACCAGTGGCAATAGTGGTCTCGTTGTAGTTGCCGAAGTGAACTCTAATCGCTAAAATACATCTTTTCGGGCAAATGTATCGCGGCACGAAAGATTATTACTCTATTCTTGGTGTTTCTGAGCAGGCTAGCCACGAGGAAATAAGACATGCCTTCAGAAAGCTTGCTATGGAATATCATCCCGACAAAAATTTAGGAAATGAGAAGTGGGCCGGGGAAAAATTTAAGGAAATCAACGAGGCCTATGCCGTATTGGGCGACGAAGTGAAGCGGCAGGAATATGATAGAATGAGACAGACCGGCTTTGCTGGATATGGTGCTCAATATGCTGGTGGGCGCTATTACAGCCAGGAGCGGGTGTTTGCGGATGCCTTTACCAACCCCTATTTATTTCAAGAGCTGGCAAGGATGTTTCAGGAAGCTGGTTTGAGGTTTGATGAAGGATTTGTGGACAATTTGTTTTTCGGTGGCAGAGGTTTCGTTTTCACCTCCTCAGGTCAACCATCAAGAAGAGATCGGTCCACATCGACTTCGGAGTATAAACCACCTTTATTATTACGGCTTTTCGGCAAGGTCATCAGGTTTAGTCTTAAGAGAATACTAGGTGTGCAGGAACTCTCCTGGCAAAGCCAGGGAGAGGATTTGTACCATGAAATCTATCTCTCTCAAGGAGAAGCGGCATCCGGTGTTGACAAGAAAATAAAATACAAGAGAGGCAAGGAAAAGAAAAAACTCATAGTCAAAATCCCACCAGGGGTTACCCAGGGCACGAAGGTAAAGCTGAAGGGAATGGGATTGGAAGGGAAAACTCCCGGTGACCTCTTCATTACTGTTAAAATTAAGAGTTAGCGGATATGGGTGCTTTCGAAGATTTTGTTGACGTAGTAAAGCAGACAGAGACTATGCAAGCCCTCCTTCAGAACCTAGAAAGAGAGCCGGCGAAGCTCTTGGCCGCTATTTGCCGGGAGTATGAAGCGACTAACAAAGCAGTTCCTGACCATCATCTTAATTTGGCTGGGTACTTTGGTGAGGCAATGTTACGGGCATTGGTATCGGCAAATTTAATTACCAGGGAACGGGAAGATAGGTTCTCTCTCTACGGCTACAAGCCGACTGAGGCGGGGCTTAAGTATTATAAGTCCATGCTTAAAGAGAAGAAAATCTAGTGTACAAGCTCATCGATACTCATGCCCATCTTGACGAACTGAAAAACCTCGATTTGATGCTCGAGGAAGCTAAAAAAGCAGGCGTTATTGCCATAGTAGCTGTGGGGTCGAACCACCAATCGAACATAAAAACATTGGAGATATCGCAAAAACGTCGCCGTTTTGTCTATCCTGCTTTAGGCTTACATCCCTGGGAGCTAGCTAATCTGGGAACTTTTGAGATAGATGATAATTTGCGATTTATTGAGCAAAATATTGCTTCAGCGGTTGCTGTTGGTGAAATAGGTCTGGACTATGACAAGAGAGTGGTGAAGGCAGCGTCCAAGGAATTGCAGAAAGAGGTTCTTGGTCGGCTTCTGAATATAGCTAAGGAATATGCTAAGCCAGCAATAATTCACAGTAGATATGCCTGGAAGGATGCACTACAACTAATTCAGGATGTCGGCATAGATAAAGCCGTTTTTCACTGGTTCACTGGCTTTTCCAGTGTTCTTAGGGGTATAATTGATGGTGGCTATTTTGTTTCTGCCACGCCAGCTACGGAGTATCATGAAGAGCATAGAAGGGCAGTCAAAGAAGCACCTTTGCAGAGATTACTTCTGGAGACAGATTGTCCTGTAACTTATGGAAGGGCAGCACGGTATGAGTCCAGGCCCGCTGATATTTTAAGAGGCCTGGAGGCCGTGTCTCAACTTAAAGGAATTGCTGAAGCTACAATTGCTGAACAGACAACGAGAAATGCCATTAACTTTTTTTCTTTAGATGTAGTATTTTAAATAAGGAGGTCAGTTCTATGATACAAGCAATAGCAGGTGAGGATAACTTTCAAAATGTTGTTTTGCAATCGAAGTCGCCAGTTGTGGTAGATTTCTGGGCACAGTGGTGTGCTCCTTGCCTGGCTGCCGCTCCTGTTCTGGAGGAATTAGAGAAAGAATATGATGGTAAAATAGACTTCGCTAAAGTAGATGTGGATTCGAATAGTCCTTTAGCTGTCAAGTATGGAATAACTGCCATTCCCACTATGCTCATATTTAAAGACGGTCAGCCTGTTAAGCAAATTCTTGGTTACAAGCCTAAGAAGGAACTTCAAAAGGTATTAGATGAAGTTCTTGGGGAGTAAGTTATACGCTAACTCGTAGTAAAGAAGTCGCGGATGGAATCAAATTCCTTGGGCAGAAGTGTTAATATAACAAGGGGAATCCCCCTACCAGGAATCTGGCTATTAGTGATTGATTGATAGTTGCCTCCATGCCTGGGTAATACTTAACGGCGATAGCTAGGATGGCAGCACATAGCAGGCCCCCTATAACGACGCCAAGGATAGAGCCCACAAGCCTATCCAGCCAGCCAAGTGCGGCGAAGTTAACCAGCTTGGCTAAGAGCCAGCCAATCACACCAGCTACAACCAAAGTAGCTACTGCGATGATAGCGTAGGCAGCTATGTTGGCCCAGATAGCACCGGACGGAAAAAGTAATGCCGCAAGCTCGTCGTAATAACGCCCGGCTAAAAATATGCCACCTATTAACCCGGCAATGCCAAATACTGTCCGGATCATTCCTTGCCGCAAGCCTGCAATACCCAGAAAAACTACAACAACTATTATGACTATGTCCAACCAATTCATTGCTCACCTCCCCAACCTTTTATTTTTCGTAAGATAACTAAATGTCCGCTCCTTATCCTTTTCGACCTCATGATGCTTAAGTCTAGGAATGATTTTACTCTTTATTTCATCAATTTGTTTCTGTGAAATCAGCTGTTCACCCCAGATGAACAATTGACCACAGTGCCGAAGGCACGAAGCGAAGTATGCTCTGTTAGACGAAGAAAAGTAATATTGTTTGATATCTGGCGTGGTTGTTTATTGTTGCGCTGGCTCATAGATTTTCGCTCCGGCTATCCTGCTGTCTGTCCATTCGATCCTCTTAGTGATGATTTTCAGCAGGCAAAAATCATCTGAGTCTGGACCATTGGGGAAATATTCGTATAAATCGAAGTTGGCCAGCTTCCACACTCTTTTTTTCTCTTCTATATCCGGGATTATCCGGGCTTCACCGATGACAGTGGCGGCCTTATCGCCGTTAGGTTGTTCCACAAAGGCAAGACAAATCTTGGGATTCTGTCGTATTTGTTTTACCTTTCTGGAAGTGCCACGGGTTGTTACCCAGATAGACATATCGTCTTCGACCATTGGTGACACTGGGCGGACTCTTGGTTGGTCACCATCACAAGTGGCGAGATAGGCATGGAGAGAATTCTCTTTCATTATGGACACCATTTTCTGCTCATCAGATAGATTCATGTTGTTGCCTCCTTTCTTTTGGCGCTTCGTCTAACGTTTCCGGCATAGAGCAAGTCCTGAGCGGTGGCGAGCGATCCAGGTGGGTGCCACAAGGCGCGGATTCTTTCTGCCATGTCATACAAAGGTGGCGCCTCTTATTATAATCCATAAACTGACCTCGGCGCCAAATATTGTGGGAACCTATCTAACAATGCCAGGCGAACAAGATAGCACATATGGCAGGCATCAACATATTCATCCTTGTGCTGGACGTCATATTCTTTAACCAAATGAGCAGGCCCTCCGTTGGCCAAAGGTCCACAGATTGGGTGCGAATCAGCATTATACTGCTTGACTATCTTTGATAGTGGAGCATCCCACATATTACCCATACTCAACCCCTGACAAAGGTGGATGTTGCCATATGCGTCGAGATGTACCCTCTTGGGATTTCTAAGGTCCTCGTAAGGACACTCTGTGAATTCTTCCCATGGTCTCCGAGGAAGGCCTTCTATCAACTTCTCGACTGCTCTCCCTCTAAACATAACGCCACCGCCAATAACCGGTTTTCCTTTGGCCTGCTCCCTATCAATACCCCCTTCAACCGTAGGCTTATCAATACAAATCGATTCACAGGGCATACCTAACCTTTTCGCGGCATTTAAGGCATGTTTCGCAGGACTTGCTTCCTTGTCTTCATAATGAAATGCATCATTGCTTATGCTTATATCGGATACTCCTAAATCGTGAAGTGGCTTTAGCCACAGTTCTGCGTCTTCTTCTGATGTTGCCCAGTATGCGTTAGTTACTATTCCGGTTCTGAATCCCATATCATGAGCAACCCTGATGCCTTCATACATTACAGGGTAAAATAAAAATGGTTCACCACCTTCAAAATATATCCATTCAATTGTTTCAATTTTGGCTAATTCCTCGAAGACTTCCTTCATCTGGTTCAGTGTGAATGTCCCCTTTGCCTTTGGGCTGCTGTACACAAAACAATGGTCGCATTCTGAATCGCATTTATAGCTCAAGAGAAAATGTATTCCTGTTAGCATTTTCACTACTCCGACAGACTCAACTGCACATTGGCAATTCCCTATGACTCAAGTATATACGAATTTCCTTTTGCGTCCTACCAAGGTGAATTGGCCCTGCGGAAGGTTTCACCCCGAGCCATTCGGTAGAGCAGATTCATCTTAGCTTCACACCTATGTTATGCTTCGCCACATTCAAGCCTGTAGTCGCAGTAAGAGCACATCCATGAGGGGCATTTGGGAAGCTGCAGTGGTGATGTCGCCTTTTCCAAAAGCTCAAGCCGGCGTAATGCTTCAGCTTTAACAGCATTCAAATTCCTGAAGTTTACATCATAGACCATCAGTTTGGCATCCTCTTTGGGAACTCTAACATAGTAGAGCAACAGCCTGCCTTTTGTGTTCTCTGTTAAGGCACAGTCAAATCCCAGGCGGAGGAAGTAATGGGGGAATGCTCTGGGCAAACGTTCTCTTTCCACCAGTGAAGAAAATTTTGGGTCGCGCAGGATGGTGGGCAAGTTCTGCCAGATTTGGACCAGGTCGGCTAGTGGCGCATGCTTCACGGGAATCCTCTGCGCTTCGCCCGGGGCACCGTAGCGTAATGAATCGCGGAGTGCATCGAGAAAGCCACGCTCATCCATGGAACGAAGATACTCTCCCTTCTCTTCCCGGACTCCTTCACTCAACTTAAGGCGTTCAAAATATGCTTTGCGGGGGAAAACAATATCGTTGATGCCAAACAGTTGGGGTGGTTGAGACCCAGCCATCTTGTTGAGGAGTTGCTCACAGGTCGTGCTATCGGCATAAATTTCCCCGGCTAATTCAGCTATCTCATACGATGCTGGCACCGATGTGGTTGCGCAGTCGCATACCTGCGAGTAATCGCAGTGCTTGTTGAGCCAGGGGCAAACTGGGAGATTGCTGGGGTCGTTGGAAATGAGCGCTTGCACCAGGAGGTCTCGTCTCCGCCGCATTTCACTTCGAATTGCTTCCAGGTCCGGGAAAGTAACGTGATAGGCAAGCAAAGGGGAAGTTGAGGGCGATTCCTCTCCCTGGCGCTGATAAATGATAATTTCTCCCTCGTGGGCATTGACCATAGCACAGTACATGCCCAATTGCTCGATATAATTTGGCCTGTATTTCAATAAATCCTTCGTGTCTACAGGCGTGGAGGTGGTCTTAACCTCTACCGGAATCTTTTCGTAAATATCAATCTTGCCGACAATGCCCTCGGCTTCTACAAATTGCTCCAGGTATTCTTCGCTGGATACGGCTGAGCCGAAGGTCTTGTGAAAGCCGGTGCCAGCCCACATAAGCTGCTGTTTCTCCAGAGGCGGAACGATTTCAGGATGCTTCCTTCTGAAGTAAGCCTGTTTGAGGTTAAGTAAGTCAGTCACGGAGATGCGATATGGAGGTCGGCGCGTCTTTAAGCTTTGCATTAAAGCATCCTTGACCGAGCGGTTTGCCTCGATGTGGGAAACGTAAGATGCGATGTCAAAGTCACTCATTGCGCTACCTTATTATAGTATTTTGTTGCAGAAATAACTTCATTCTGGCATTGCGAGCCAAATTCCCTCTCCCTTGACGGGCTTTGTATCAGAAGTCCAGTTTTTGCCCGGCTTTTGAAACAAAGCCCTCTTCTGTTCCAAAATTCTAAAAGAAGGAGATTTTGAATGGAGAATATATATGATAGAATACCATTACCATATATAGGGAGAAGCGGCGAAATGAGCGTCAATATCTCAAGATTCGTTGATACTGCTTTAAAGGAAAAAACCACTCTTTATAGCCCAGTCATAGAGGCTATAGTAAATTCGATAGAGGCCATAAGGGAAGCTAAGAGACTGGATGGTAAGATTATCATAAAACCTATAAGAAGCACCCAGATACCGATGGATAGTGAAGCATTACCTGATATAACGGGGTTTGTTGTGGAAGACAACGGTATTGGCTTTAACACGGAAAATAGAAATGCCTTTGATACATTATTCACAGATTACAAAGTAAGTATGGGCGGACTGGGAGTAGGAAGGTTCATATTTTTAAAATACTTCAAGAATGCTAGATTTAGCAGCATATATAGGGATAATGGCAAATATCGCAAGAGGGAATTTACCTTAGGTTCAAAGACAGACATTATTGAGAATGAGACTGACAACCCGATAGAGGCTTCTGACACATCAACGATTGTGACTTTAGATGGGCTTAGACAACAAGGTTACGACAAGAAATTAGATACAATAGCCAAGAAATTGCTTGAGAGGATTCTGATATTCTTCGTGGATGATAGATTTGAATGCCCCGCTATAATATTAAGAGAAAACGACAGCGAGATTATTCTCAACAGTCTAATAGGTAATGGTCAAGATATTCAACCTGTTCACAGTGAACAGTTTTCATTGAGCGGACTTAAAACTTCAGAAGGGGAAACAACACCCAGAGAATTTCTAGCTAAAATATATAAGATAATTTACCCTGGAAGTTTAACGAGTAAGCTCTGTCTGACGGCTCATGGTAGAGTAGTAACAGATAACTCAATATCTAAATACATCCCTGAATTTAAAGATGAATTTTTCGACAAGGATGGTGAAGCAACTAGAAATTATAGAATCGTGGCTTACATTTTGGGGAAGTACCTTGATGATAATGTTAGCTTTGAAAGAGGAAGATTTAACTTCCCCGTCGAGGGAAGTGATGCTTTTTATCCATTATCGCAGCAAGCTATTGAAAAAGAGTCCGCTAATATTATTGAAAAGATATTTAAAGACCAAGTTCTACCGAGAAGGCAGAAAAGGATTGATACTTTCAGAAAGTATGTTGATGAGTCAGCACCGTGGTATAAGACCTATCTTAAAGAATTAGATTTGTCGGCCATACCAGGTGATTTGGACGAACAGATGATGGAAACTGAATTGCAAAAAATTAGATTCAAAAAGGAACAACTAGCGAAGTCTGAATTAACAAGAATAATACATAATCCCAAAATAGATTTATTTGCCAAGGCTCATGAATCAATCAAGTCAGTTCAAGAAGCAGGAATTAACGATTTAGCCCACTATGTTGCTTTAAGAAAAATAGTCTTGGAATTACTAAAAAAGTTGTTAGAGATAAAAGGTAGTGGAGAATATAATAAAGAGAGAGAAATCCATAATCTTATTTTCCCCGTAAAATCTGATTCTGAAACTACAAATTATTCGGAACACAATCTTTGGATTCTAGACGAAAAGCTAAATTTCACCGAGTTGGTTACATCCGATAAGGCCATTGATAAAACTATTAAAGACCGACCGGATTTAATAATTTATGATAGGAAAATGGTTTATAGGTCTGGAAACGATAAGGGTAACCCTGTAACTATTTTTGAATTAAAACAACCTGGTCGCTATGATTTTATAAATTTATCTGCTAAAGAAGACCCGATTGAACAAATAAAAAGGTACGTGATTGAAATAAAGCATAAAAAACATTTGACCCCCGAAGGACGAGAAATACAGGTTGATGACAACACACCTTTTTACGGGTATTTAATTTGTGATTTCAATGAGGATGTTCGAAATTGGTTGCTCGAAACAAAGGATTTAATTCCCATGTCTGATGGAATGGGATATTTTGGTTGGTTTACAAATATTAGGCTTTATTTGGAAGTCATTACATGGGATAAGTTACTAAAGGATTCTGAATTAAGAAATAAAATATTCTTTAAAAAGCTATGTTTAGTTTAATGAAAGTTTGTTAAGTCTCATTAGAACTTCCTATAACATTTCCGCATATAAAGGCACTTTCCCTTAGTCCCCAATTCACCATATGGCAATAGTGAAATTACCTTTAAAGGCTAGTGTCTTCAAAAGAATGATAGGGCAAGAGACTAATGGAGTTAAGCAAGGCCAATAAGAAGTTCTGGGATAATCGGCGGTTTCCCCTCAACATTCCAGTTCGTATATACTGAATTGCATGAAATCGCTCATCAGTTTCTGGAGGAACAAATATGAGATATTGGTGCATATCAACATCAGCTAAAAATTGGGAGATATGCAAGGCGAATAATACTTGGGGAATGGATGCTCGATATTTTGTTACTTTAGAGAAGTTCTTGAAAGCTGAAGATAAAGCGATAGTCTATACTCACGGTGGAAAATTTGTGGCTGATGTTGAGTTCGTCGGTAAATATTTCTATAGTGAAGAGGACCTAGGCTGGACTAAAGGCGAAAGCAGGTTTCTATTCCCTTATAGGATTAGATTTAAGATAATTCATGAAAGCAGTAATCCTCTACAGATTTCATTTTCAACCGAAGAAAGAGGAAACAAAGCTCAATGGGGTAGGCCTAACTTGATAGATGAGATAACTTTCATAGCAGACAAGGGCAAAACATGGAATCAATACCTTCAAGTTTCCATAATACGAATCACAAAAGAAGATTTTGATGCAGTGTGCAAAGCTATCATGGAGAACTGACTTGTGACACGCTCACTTGTGCTGGCTAGCCTATAATTGTTACGACACGTGAGATAAATGAAAGCAGTAGAAGTTAGAGAACTGGTCAAGGACTATGGGAACTTCAGGGCAATAAACGGAATCTCTTTCGAAGTAAACGAAGGGGAGATATTTGGCCTGATAGGTCCTAATGGTGCGGGAAAGACAACCGCACTGAGAGTCATTGCCACACTGCTTCAAATAACCTCTGGCTCGGTAACAGTCTTTGACTATGAACTTCCTAAAGAGGCGGGAGAGGTGAGAAAGATAATAAGCTATTTGCCCGAAGAGGCTGGCGCCTATAAAAATCTCACGGGCAAAGAGTACCTGAATTTTATCGCCAAATTCTTCGTCGAGGGGGAGAAATTCCAGAATATGGTCCGGAGAGGACTGGAAATAGCCAATTTAGGAGAAAGAATAAACGACAAAGTTGACACATACAGCAAGGGAATGACACGCCGTTTGCTCGTGGGCAGGGCTTTAATGGTGAACCCGAGACTGGCAATATTAGATGAGCCGACCTCTGGCCTGGATGTGATAAATGCTCAAGAAGTGAGGAGGATAATAAATAGCGCAGTCGAGGCAGGAGTGGCGGTCTTATTGTCTTCGCATAATATGCTTGAGGTGGAGCTCTTATGTCACCGCATTGCTTTGATAAACGATGGGATAATCGTTGCCAGCGGGACTGTTGAGGAACTAAAAAATAAATATGACGCTAGAAATATAGAAGAGGCTTTTGTTAAGGCGATTAAATGATTGGCAACATAATAAAGAAAGAATTCAAGGAATTGTTTGTCCTCTCAACCCTGATCCCAATAGTGGTTATTGCCGTAGTGTTTGGACTTGTGGGACAAATGATTGGCAACGTCGGGGAAACTATAAAGGAGAAGCCAGTCATAGGAATCGTGGATATGGACGATGGCAATTTTTCTGATATAGCCATGTCCGTTCTTACCGAGAGGGCGAAGGTTGTCTATAATGACAGTGATGCTGAAGAAGGCTTGGAAGAAGTAAGGAAAGAGGATGGAGTTGCCCTTCTGGTAATACCGGAAAACTTCAGCCAGAACATTTATGACAATCATCCCGGGGAAATAGAAATTTACTGGATAATGAAAGGGGCGGGGATGATGGATTCCATATCCTCAGGCGTGGGTGAAGGGCTTATCCAGGCAGTTAACCAGGAGATATCGAAGACACTGATACAACAAGACAGCTCATCGGACCCGGCCCTCGTCTTGAACCCGACGACAAGAATTGATACCACATTTTTTAAGGGAAAGGAGATTGAGGGGCTATCGCCAAGTACGCTGGGTAATATGCTTGTGTCGCAATCGATAGTTATTCCAATTGTCGTAATGATGCTCATAATTATGGCCGGAGCTTCCGTAATATCTTCGATGGGATTGGAGAAAGAAAACAAAACCCTGGAGACATTATTAACCCTGCCGGTAAGAAGAAGTCATATAGTAATTGGCAAAATGGTTGGCAGCGCTCTGGTAGGGATGATAATGGCAGCTATCTACATGGTTGGATTTTCACGCTACATGACTTCGTTCCAGGTTTCAGATATAAATCTGGCGGATTTTGGGTTGGCCCTGGGCATGCCAGATTATTTATTGATAGGGATTTCGTTATTCGTAGCTCTTTTGGCCGGGCTTTCACTATGTATAGTCCTGGGAACATTTGCCAAGAATTATAGAAGTGCCCAGGCACTAATCTTCCCGATAACCGCCCTGGCTCTGATCTCCACGTTCATAACCATGTTTAAAGATTTCGATACCATTCCCGCCGTCTTGAAAGTTCTGGTGTTTGCCATACCTTTTTCCCACCCAATGATGGCCATACGGGCTCTTATGCTGGATAATTATTCACTGGTAATCGGCGGCATTGCTTACACAGCAGTTTTCACGGTGATAATGGTCGGGATAGCGGTTCGCATTTTCAATTCGGACAGATTGCTGACCGGAAGCGTTCGGAGAAGGGCAGGCTTGGGGAAACTGCTGTTGGGATTTCGGCGGTAATAAATTAGCCAGCACAAAAACAACTTTCCTGGGCACTAAGTTGCGTCGAAGTCCGATGGTGTTTGGGTAAATTTCTGATTACGAAGACGCTCCAGAAAGAACTTCTTTAAGAAGACTGACTGAAGAAAGAGACTCGTAGTTGGCATTCGAATTTCAGCGATGGTAGAATTCATAAGGTGGAGGAGCCAAAATGAGGAACATTAAAGAGCAATATCTTGTAGATGACAATGGCAATCGCATTGGAGTGGTACTTAATATGAAAGATTATCATCGCTTACTTCAAGAACTTGAGGAGCTAGAGTCCATCCGTGCCTATGATGCAGCTAAAGCTTCTGGGGATGAGGTTGTTCCCTTTGAGCAGGCGGTCGCCGAAATTGAGCGGCGATGAGCTATACTGTATTTATTTTACGGCGTGCGCAGAAGGAATTAACTCAACTGCCCAGGGAAGTTTACGTGCATATACGGGATGCCATACGCGATCTTGAACAGGAACCCAGACCGCGTGCCTCTGCCAAATTAACTGGGCGAGAGGGATGGCGTATTCGAATCGGTGATTACCGTGTCATTTATGAGATCGATGACCAGCAGCGTGTAGTAACTGTCCTTCACATTGGTCATCGCCGTGATGTTTATCGCTGATTGTGATTTTTTCTCCATACCCTCCCATTACGGGACATTTCTCAGCAGTGGATGGATAGCATGATAAATATAGACGGTGGAGCGAAGTCGGGGAGTGGAACAATAGTCCGCTATTCTGTGGCGTTGGCTAGCCTGCTGGGCAAGGAAATAAGGATAGAAAATATCAGGGCCGGGAGGGATAAGCCAGGCTTAAGGGCGCAGCATCTTAAAGTGGTGCAGGCTTGCCAGGAGATGTGCCACGGGTTGGTGGAAAATGCTGCGGTGGGCTCTAAGGAGATTACCTACACACCCGGAGGAAGGTTCAATGGAGGAGAGTATAGCTGGGACATAGGGACGGCGGGCTCAACCACCATGATGGCCCAGACGCTTTTGCCTTTAGCTTGTTTTGCCCGAAAGCCCTCCAAGTTCAGGCTGAAAGGCGGGCTGTTTCAGGATTTTGCTCCTTCGGCTTATCATATGAAGTTTGTCTTGCTTCCGCTTCTAAAGCGAATGGGTGTCCGGGCTGAACTTGACATAATCCATCCTGGCTATGTGCCGAGAGGCGGTGGGATTATAGAAGTTAGAGTTGAGCCGCTGGGGAAATTGAAGCCGTTGAATCTTACCGAGCAGGGGGAGATTTTCAGCATCAAAGGCATAGCGCTTTCCTCGCATTTGAAAGGAAAGAGGGTAAGCCAGAGGATGGCAGCGGAATGTCAGAGGGTATTAAAATTTTATGGGTATAAAGCAGAGATTGAGATAATTGAGGACGAAAGCTCTTTTCAAGAAGGAGCAGCCCTGGCGATATATGCCGAGACGAGCTCGGGTAACCGGATGGGTTTCGACAGGGCAGGGAGGTCAGGCAGGAGCTCGGAATCCATAGGCAGATATGTGGCTGAGAGGTTTATAGAAGATGTTAAAACTGGCGCCGCAGTTGATAGATATATCGCAGACCAACTCATAATCTATGCTGGCTTAGCCGAGGGGTTTACAAGGTATTCGGTCCCTCGCATTACTGAACATGTGGAGACAAATCTGTGGCTTATCGAGGAATTTCTTGGCGCCAGAACAAAGGTTAGTGGAAATCGCCTGGAGATAGAGGGGATTGGCTTTGAGTAGCAAGCATTAAGCTAAAGAGGAATATCTGATAGAGAGTTTCCTCTTTGTAGAAATAAAGCGACAAACGGAGCATGGTCTGTCTTGAATAGAGAGGTTGTGGTATAATTTTCAACCGTAAGGCTTATAGGATAGAGAGTGGAGGAAGGTGAGCAGCTTATGGATTACACTGTAGTAATACGTAAAGCAGAGTCTGGCCGTTATATTGCTAGCTGCCCTGCCATCCCTGAATGTCATGCTCAGGGCGATAGCTATGAAGAAGCCATTCAAAATGCCAAGGAAGCACTTTCTCTTTGCATAGAGCACATACGTGAGCAAGGCCAAGAATTGCCTCAGGAAATGGGCAGCGTAAAAGTGGCAGTATCAGGATGACAAAGCTGCCAGAACTTAAAACAGCGAAGGTCATCAAAGCTCTAAATAGACTGGGATTTCAAGAAGTAAGACATAAGGGTGGGCATGCTGTTTACAAACATGAGGATGGCAGATGGACAACTGTGCCTATTCATCCTAGCAAGAGTGTTGACCCTGATTTGTTAGCCGATATCCTTAAGCAAATAAAAATTACACCAGAGGAATTTCTGGATGCTATTAGGAGAGGTAAGTAATGGAAGACCTGGTCAAGCGGGCAGCAAAGGATTTGGCGGAAAGCAAATATGCCATTGCATTAACCGGAGCGGGCATGTCAACCGAATCAGAAATACCTGATTTCAGGGGACCAAAGGGCATCTGGACCACGAATAAAGAAGCAGAGGCTAAGGCTTATCAAAGATACGAGCTTTTCCTGAACAATCCCAGGGCATACTGGGAGGAAATACTGGGGTTGCGGGGGACATACGGGACATTTTATGAACAAATCAGGCAGGCTAAGCCAAATCCAGGTCACTATGCTCTAGCTGAGCTCGAAGCTCTGGGAATACTAAAGTGCGTAATCACGCAAAACATTGATGGTCTACATAAAAAGGCGGGGAGCAAGAGGGTTTTAGAATATCACGGCAGCACCCATGCGCTGAGGTGTATTTCCTGCGGCTCAAGGTTTGCCAGAGAAGAAATCTCCCTGGATGAGCTTCCGCCTCGCTGCAAGTGTGGTGCTGCCCTGAAATATGATGTGGTTCACTTCAAGGAGCCAATACCTTTAGATGTCATGGAGGAATCGGAAAAAGAAGCTTCAAGATGTGACTTGATGCTTATCTGCGGGACATCAGCGGTGGTTTATCCTTTTGCCAATCTGCCCAGGATGGCAAGATTTCATGCGGCTAGGTTAGTCCCGGGCTTGGATGTAATAGGGCGTAAGACTAATGTGAAGATAATAGAGGTGAATGCGGACCCTACGCCGCTCACCCACGAAGGCGTATCAGACTATTTAATCCAGGGGAAGACAGGTGAGATATTACCCAGGATAGTGGAAGAGGTTAAGAAGGCTCGCTGAGGCTCTGCTGCTGAGAACTATCTTTTCTTTAGTAACTTGATGGTCTCCAAGATCCCCGGTTGGTAGAACTGCTCAGAGTGGCATCCTAGCCAACAGTTAGGTTACCAGAAAGTTGGAGGAATTTTTCGGCATCTGTAAGAGTTAGATTGTTTATTGCCAGAATTTCCTCAAGTATATCGTCCATTTGCTTCAGTGTATCAAGGTTGGTCGTGAGAATTTCTTTTCTGTTTGGTCTATTATTTACCCCTATGAAAAAATACTGTAAGTTCCTCATCGCTGTTCCAAAAAGCCGATATTTTTCGTCATTGGTTAAGGCGTGAAGCATACTCGATGAATAGGATAGCGTCCTTGCGTGGAAAAAATACTTAGTAATTCTTTCTCTGAGAAGCTCATCTGTGGCATCGGGTTTTATCAAAGATTCAGCTACGGAGCCCACATTACTCAGTTCCCATAAGGGAATATCAGAAAGGTAAATGGCGTCATTCAGCGTACGGTTCTCTATTCTTTCTCCCTCCAACCAATTGTATGTAGCAAAGCCGGAATATACGATAAACAAAATCAAGATCGCTACGATTACCCATTTCGTCATTGGTTTCTTCATAAGTCACCCTCCTACTATAATCTTGGCAGAGCGTTTCACCGTAGATTATATCATATGACCTCAGCCTTGCGTGCTAGTTTGCCAACTGTGGCTCGATCTGTTCCTTTCATGACTATGGAGAAGAGAGAGTAACGTTCATTCGCTGTCATTCTGAGCGAGCGAAGCGACCGAAGAATCTCTTGAGACCTTCCCCATCATGGAGCCTGCCCCGAGCGCGGCAAGATTATTCACGTAGTTTACCCTGTTTAGCTCCTTTTATGGTTGGGATTACCTTATCTCAGCCTGTAATAAGGTAAGTGGCTGATTTTGAGTCATACTTTCTTTAGTATGATTGGAGCATGTAGTAGTTACATCACTCTCTTCAGCCTGGGATTAGGGGTGATGCCGGGCATTCTGCCTCTTTTGGCGATGGACTTGCCTTCTATTTCGTGAAGGTCAGCGGTGAAATCAATGGGCTTGGCATCGCTGATATAGCTACCAACAGCGAAAATATCCACAGGTGCCCCTTCTTCGATAAAATATCTGATTCGTTCTGGGTCAAGTCCACCGCTGGCGACTATTTTCACGTCCTTAAATCCCTCGAGGTCCAGCCAGGCTCTAACTTCTTTGACCAAGCCAGCAGTAACTCGACCTCTTTCTGAAGGTGTATCTAATCTTACGCCTTGTAACTTTCCTTGCATCGCTTTGGCCACAGTTACACTTTCTCTAACCTCATCCTCAAAAGTATCAACCAGAGCAATGCGTGGCACTTCGGAAGGCATATGCTTGTCGAAAGCAAGAGTGGCCTTAGCAGTGCTGTCCATAATAATGATGAGGGCGTGGGGAATAGTCCCTGTGGGTTGGATGCCGGCAAGTTTTGCTCCAGCGGTACTGGCGCAGCCAGTGCAGCCTCCGACTATAGCGGAGTATTCCATAATGCCGACTACTGAGGGGTGGACGTGGCGGGCCCCGAAGCTGATGACGGGAATGCCTCGGGCAGCATCAACGCATTCTCGGGCAGCGGTGGCCCAGCCGCTGCAGTGGGAGAGTATGCCCAGATAAGCTGTTTCATAAGTTCCATAGCTTTGATAAGGGGCTTTTATGCGCAAGACCACTTCTTTTCTGTCGAAAGGCTCGCCTTGAGATAGCGACCATACTTCACAATTATCCTCAGGAAGAACTTTGGCGAGCAAAGATTTAACTTCCTCTATGCCGCACAAGATACCAGCTCGGCGAGGAAATACCTCCATAGTTGCTACGAGATTAATCCCCTCTTTCTTAAGTATTTCCACGGTGCGGGGAAAATAGATGTCGGCAGTTTCCCCACTCAACCATGAATCAGGAATTTCGAAACGGGGCGAAGAAACCTTAACTAAAGGTTTAACAAGCTTGGCTCCAAGCACCCTATCCATATAATCCAGGGCGAAGAAGTGAGCTTTTATGTCGAAGGAAGCAACACAATCAACAGGGACTTCAACTTCATAGTCTCTGTTTCTGGCATCAATTACTGCGTTCAGAACACAAATATGGGTGGTTACGCCGCAGACGACTATGGTTTCGGGCTTGATTGCCTCCAGTCTCTTGTCTAAAGGAGTGTTGTAGAAACTGCTAAAGGTTCTTTTGGGTATTATTTCACCGGGATATTGCAAAAGCTCGGGTATGAGTTCAGCTTCCTCGGTGCCTTCAATGCAATGGGGTGGAAACATTTTGAATTCCGGGTCGTCGGGTGTATGGTGGTCACATAAGTAGAAGATTTTCGAGCCCTGTTCTAACTCACGTTCCAGTAATTTCTGGATATTGGGTATGATACGACGGGCCTCGATGCCGCAATAAAGTGGATAACCTTCCTCGAGAAAGCCACGTAACATATCCGATACAATTACTACTCTAGCCATGACATCACCAATGATCAGGCTCTGGGCTATAGTTTGCCTGCAAGAAAGCAATGTAATCTTCTAGCAAAGAACTTGCCTTCGTGCTGTCTCCCTTCCTTAAAACCTCTAAAGTGTTCTGGAGCATCTGTAGTTCGCTGTCTATCTGGGGTACCAAATTGCAGATGTTGCCACAACAAGAACCCCACTCTGCTCTTGCCAGATGGGATTCCTTCATTTTTATCATATTTTCCACATCGGCAATATACTCCGCCCTTTTTTCCGGGTCAGCTATTTTCTCTCTAAGTGACATAACGCTGTTCATAGTTTCTTTGCTAATCATGAACATTTCTCACCTCTTTACCTCTATAAACTCTAAGCACTAATTTCTAAATAACAAATTCAAAATCCAAATTCCTGAAGTTTAGGATTTAGAGCTTAGTGCTTCGTATTTCTCGTTTCAGTGTCTAAAATGGCGGACACCGGTAAATACCATGGCAACATTATACTTGTCTGCCAGCTCAATTACCTCTTTATCTCTTACCGAGCCACCGGGCTGGATAATGGCGGTAACTCCATGCTTGATTGCCAATTCCGGGCCATCGGTGAAGGGGAAGAAGGCATCTGAGGCAAGGACGCTGTCTTTAGCCTGGACACCAGCTTTTTTCAAAGCTAGCTCAACGCTTACTACCCGGCTTGGCTGTCCGGATCCCATGCCTAACAATGTTTTGTCCTTGCCGATAACTATGGCGTTAGATTTTATGCCTTTAACCGCCTTCCAGGCAAAGAGCAGGTCTGATAACTCTGTCTCGCTTGGTTGGCGCTTGGTTACCACGCGAGGCTTAAGTTCGGATTCGGTCAAAGTGTCCGGCATTTGGGCCAGAAAGCCGCCTCCGACATGGCGAAAATCGAGATGTAGTTCGGAGGACGAAGGACTATAAGGGGCAATTTTAGCAAGGCGCAGACTTTCTTTGCGTCTTAGTAATTCCAGAGCCCCTTCTTCATATTCTGGGGCGACAACGGCGTCGTAATGAGACTTATCTATTTCCCTGGCAGTAGCTAAATCAATAATTCGATTGCTGGCAACTATGCCGCCAAAGGCAGCTACAGGGTCGCCAGCTAAAGCTCGCCGATAAGCCTCGGCTAAATCATTATGGGAGGCAAGTCCGCAGGAATTAGTGTGCTTCATTATAGCAATGGTGGGAGCAGTAAAATCGCACAACACGTTTAAAGCAGCATCTAAATCGAGAAGGTTGTTGAAGGAAATTTCGGGTCCGCCAAGCTGTTCCACGGATGCCAGGCCGTCTTGCCTTTGTCTCACATTTTGTTCAATATAAAAGGCAGCTTGCTGATGAGGATTCTCTCCATAACGAAGGCTACGAGCCTTTTTTAAGGCTATTGTCATCTCTTCGGGAAAAGTTTCTTCGTTAAGGTATTGAGCGATGGCTGTATCATAAAGAGCTACATGCTGGAAGGCTTTCTGGGCTAACTGCTTCCTATATTCCAAATCTATATTGCCCTTGCGCAGCTTTTGTAAGATTGCATCATAATCCCCTGGGTCGACTACTACCAGGACGGAGGGGAAATTTTTGGCTGCGGAGCGAATCATACTTGGTCCGCCAATATCGATATTCTCTAGCGCCTCGTCTAAGGAAACTTCAGCCCTGGTCACTGTTTCCACAAAGGGATAGAGGTTGATCACCACCATGTCAATAAGTTCAATGCTGTTCTGAGTTAGCTGAGATAGATGCTGGGGGAGGTCACGTCGGGCTAAGATGCCTCCATGCACTGCGGGATGTAGAGTCTTCACTCGGCCATCGAGGATCTCAGGAAAGCCAGTAAGCTCTGAGATACTATGTATTTTTACTCCAGCAGCCTCTAAAGACTTCTTGGTCCCACCGGTGCTGAATATCTCAATGCCCAGCTCTTTTAGACCTCGGGCAAAGTCAGCTACGCCTGATTTATCCGAAACACTAATTATGGCGCGCACAGAACCTCCTTTAATTTATTGTTACTCTTTCCTCGTCTTCTCTCTTAATTATCTCGCCGATAACTTTAGCCTGGGGCAAGATACTGACAATCTTGGCTACCTGCTGGGGGGAGCAAACAATGGTCATGCCTATCCCCATGTTGAACACTCGGTACATCTCCGCTTCTTCTATATCGCCTTTTTCCTGGATAAGCTTGAAAATTGGCAGAATATCCCAGGTGTCCTTACGAAGATGAGCGCCTAGGCCTTGAGGTAGGATGCGAGATATATTACCTGCAAAGCCGCCACCGGTAATATGAGCTATACCTTTAATCAATGGCAAAGCTGGCTTAAGTTGTGGATAGTAGCAACGGTGGATCTGGAGCAGTTCTTCACCGAGGTTTTTCCCTAGTTCAGGGTAAAATTTATTTAAGCAAGAAGGGTTAGCATCTATACCAAAGACTCTTCGCACTAATGAATAACCATTGGTATGTAAACCAGATGAAGGCAGGCCAAGTATTACGTCGTCTGGAACAATAGAACTGCCGCCGATGATATTCTTTTTTTCCACTACTCCGACAATGAAGCCTACCAGGTCATAGCTCTCCTGGGAGTATATGCTGGGCATCTCGGCGGTTTCACCGCCAATTAACGAACAGCCAACTTCTCGGCAGGCCTGGACTATACCCGAAATGATGGCTTCTATTTGCTCAGGCCTAAGTTTGGCCATGGCAATATAGTCGAGGAAGAAAAGGGGCTCGGCGCCACAACAAAGGATATCGTTCACGCAATGGTTGACTATGTCAATGCCCACGGTGTCGTTTTTGCCCAAAAGCGAGGCTATTTTGAGCTTGGTGCCTACTCCATCAGTGCTGGAGACCAAAACCGGCTCGTCATATCCTTTGAGCTGAAACATGCTGCCGAAAAATCCTGAGCCGATGACTTCGGGTCGAAAGGTAGATTGAGCTTGCCGGGCAACGAGTTTCTTTACTTTATTGGCAAGAGAAACATCTACACCAGCAAGGGCGTAAGCTTCCTTAGCGGTGGATTTCACTGAGTTCCTCCTGGGGAAGGGCTTCCAAAGCTAGTTTGTCCATTTCTATTTGGATTGGAATGGGATATGCTCCGGTAAAACAAGCAAGGCAGAAAATATCTCTGGGCAGGTCTATAGCTCGAATTAGGCCGTCGAGACTAAGGTATCCCAGCGAGTCAGCACCCAGGTGCTCCCTTATTTCCGGGACAGTTTTCCTTGCGGCGATGAGTTCCCATTTCGTAGCCATATCTACTCCAAAGAAGCAAGGGTAGCGGATAGGAGGGGCGCAGATGCGGAGATGAACCTCTGCGGCACCTGCTTTTTTGAGCAGACTAACCACATGAGGAGTAGTGGTGCCACGAACAATACTGTCGTCGACGACTACTAACCTTTTCCCAGCAATTATGCGGGAAAGGGGGTTGAATTTTAATTGGACGCCAATCTCCCTTATCCTTTGGTCAGGCTCAATAAAGGTACGTCCTACATAGCGGTTTTTTAGCAGGCCTTCGCAATACGGGATACCCGAGGCGTGAGCATAGCCAATGCCGGCAGCAGTGGCTGAATCGGGAACACCCATGACGAAATCAGCATCGACAGGATATTCTTCAGCCAATATTCTACCCATAGCTTCCCTTGTCGAGTAGAGTAGTTTGCCTTGGATGATGCTGTCGGGACGGGCGAAGTAGATGTATTCAAAGATACATAGGGCCTTTTTACCATCTTTCTTCTTAAAACTCTTCACTCCCTGGCTATCAATGACTACAATTTCCCCGGGTTCGATTTCCCTTGTGAATTGGGCACCTATATGGTCTAAGGCGCAACTTTCCGAGGCGATACTCCACCCGCTGTCAATGGTCCCGAGACAAAGAGGACGAACACCGAAGGGGTCACGAACTCCAATCAGCTTATCTTCGGTTAAGATTACCAGGGAATAAGCTCCTTGGAGGCGGTGCATGGCATGTCCTATTTTTTGCTGCCAGTTCTGGCCGGGGGAGGCCAAAATCAGGTTGGCAATGACTTCGGAATCAGTGCTAGTGTGAAAATGATAGCCACGCTCCTGGAGTTCATCGCAGAGCAGTTTGGAGTTGATGATATTGCCATTATGTGCCAGGGCAATGGTCAATCCCTCTGATTTCACTATAATGGGCTGGGCATTCGTGGGTCTGCTTGAGCCTGTAGTAGAGTAGCGGTTATGCCCGATACTAATATGTCCTTTGAGCAAAGTGAGGTCAGTTTCCGTGAATGCCTGGGAAACCAGTCCCATGCGTGTATGTACTTTTATTTCGTTGCCATCAGTGACAGCAATGCCAGCACTTTCTTGACCACGATGTTGTAAGGCAAAGAGGGCAAAAAAGGTTGCCTGAGCTACATTTATGCCCGAGGCATAAACTCCAAAAACACCGCAACTTTCGTGCATAAAAAGTTGCCTTTACTAGCTAATTATAAAGTATCTCGCTCTTTTGGTCAATTTCTATACAAGATTTTTTTGTCGTGATATGATATACGGCATTACTAAATTAAGGAGTTTATAACAGTGGACAAGGGAAAAAAGGGGGAAATCATCACCCAATTCAGACTTAAGGAAAATGATAGTGGGTCTGTCGAGGTCCAGGTGGCTTTACTTACCGAGAGGATAAATCGGTTAACGGAGCATCTTAAGTTGTATCACCAGGATCGGCACTCCCGACATGCGCTCCACGGGGTGATAGGGCAGCGGAGGCGTTTTTTGCGCTACCTGAACAGGACGGCGCCTGAGCGGTATTATTCTCTTATTACCAGATTGAGTTTGAAGGAATAATATGTCTGATGTTTTTGAGCGTTCAGTAGCGGGTAGGACGCTTAGCATTCAAGTAGGGAAATTCGCTCAGCAAGCCAATGGTGCTGTTGCTGTTCAATATGGCAACACAGTTGTCCTGGTTACTGCCTGTACAAGCTCTGAGCCCCGAGAAGGAATTGATTTTGTGCCTCTAACAGTGGATTATGAAGAAAGGCTCTATGCCGCGGGTAAAATACCGGGCAGCTTCATCAGGCGAGAAGGACGTCCTACGGAGGAAGCAGTTATAACTGATCGGCTCATCGATCGCTCCCTGCGCCCTCTTCTTTCCAAGGAGTTTCATAATGATGTTCAAGTTGTGGCGACAGTGCTATCTGTTGACCAGGAAAATGACCCAGATATTTGCGCCCTTATTGGCGCTTCAGCAGCCTTGACATTATCGGATATCCCGTTCTTTGGTCCTATATCAGCAATACATATTGGCTATATAGATGATGCTTTAGTGGTGAATCCCACCTTGCCCCAAATGGACGATAGCTTGTTTGACCTGATTGTTGCTAGCAGTAAAGAAAACATTGTAATGGTGGAAGCAGGTGCCAAGGAAGTTTCCGAAGAAATATTGCTAGAGGCAATTAAGCTGGGACACGAGGCAAATCAGGAACTGATTAAGCTTCAAAAAGAGCTACAGCGAACCTATAGCAAAGCCAAGGTAGAAGTTGAGCATAAGGAACTTGCTCCTGGGCTTTCATCTCAAATCGCTTCCATACTTGGTGAGAAATTAAGCCAGGTTCTAGAGGAACCAGGGAAACTGCAAAGAGATAAGGCTTTAACGTCTATCAAGGAAGAAACAAGGAACAAGTTGGTTGATTCTTTTTCTGAAGATGAAATCAATTTTGCTTTTGAAGCCCAGCTTAGAGCTGCGGTGAGGGAAAAAATATTGCAGACGAGGCGACATTTGGACGGCCGCCAAGCTAAAGAAATTCGTCCTATTAGCTGTGAAGTTGGTATCCTTCCTCGCACACATGGCTCAGGATTATTTGCCCGTGGGGAAACACAGGTTTTGACTATTACCACTTTGGGGTCTACAAACAGGGAGCAGTTATTGGATGGCTTAGGTCTGGATGAAACTAAACGCTTTATGCATCACTATAATTTTCCACCCTTTTCTACTGGGGAAGTGAAACGAATAGGAACAACAGGGAGGCGAGAGATCGGGCATGGCGCTTTAGTGGAACGAGCTATTGCGCCAGTACTGCCGTCGGAGGATGATTTTCCTTACACTTTACGCCTGGTTTCCGAGGTAGTTAGTTCTCAAGGAAGCACATCTATGGCTAGTGCTTGTGCTGCGACCCTCTCCTTGATGGATGCCGGTGTACCTATCAAGGCGCCTGTTGCTGGGATAGCCATGGGTTTACTTACCGGAAAGGATGAGGGCTATGTTGTTCTAACTGACATTGTGGGTATGGAAGATGCCTATGGTGACATGGATTTCAAAGTTGCTGGCACAACTCGTGGGCTCACGGCTTTGCAGCTTGATATCAAGCTGCAAGGGATAAATTATGGCATCCTGGCTGAAGCCTTAAGCCAGGCTCGTGAGGCAAGGTTGGAAATACTGGGGAAAATGAGTTTAGCTATCAGTGCTACTCGCTCTGAACTTAGTCCCTATGCTCCCAGGATGTATGAAATGACGATTGATCAAAGTAAGATTGGGAGCGTCATTGGTCCTGGGGGTAGGGTTATAAGGTCTATTATAGAGGAAACCAAAACAACTATAGATATAAAAAACGATGGTAAGGTTATCGTTGGCTCTCCAAACGAAGAGGCAGCCCAGAAAGCAATTAAGATAATTCAGGACTTAACTCGGGAAGTGGCGCAGGGAGAGATTTACACTGGGAAAGTAACCAGGCTGTTCAATTTTGGTGCCATGGTAGAAATCCTGCCGGGGAAGGAAGGTCTTGTCCATATTAGCGAGCTTGCTAACTACCATGTACCTCAAGTCGAAGATGTGGTTAAAGTGGGTGATGAGGTAATGGTGAAGGTCATCGGGATCGACAATTCTGGTAGGATAAATTTATCGCGCAAAGCAATATTAGAAGGGCTTTCCAATCTCCCTGGTGCTAAAGTCAGTAATGCCTCGGCTCCCAAGGACCGTCAGAGGAAATTTGTTCACCCACGTGGCAGAGATGAACAACATGGCAATCGTAGTAGATAAATTGCTTTACTGGTGAGGGGGAGAGAAAGGAACATGACTTCTTCTTTAGAACCTATAAGAGTAGTTATTAATGGCACTTTAGGCAGGATGGGGCAAGAGATAACCAAAGGTGTTGTTTGCGAGCCCGGATTAAAGGTAGTGGGTGCTGTGGAAAAGGAAGTCACTCAACAATATCTTCCTTTAACTGAGGCTCCCGAATTGATACTCCTTTCTGCCGATTTAGACTCGCTTTTGAAGAGCTGCGATGCTGACGTGGTGGTAGATTTCACTAATGCCGAGGTTTCTATGGCAGCCGCTCGCATTGCTATTAAACAAAAAGTTAACATGGTTATAGGCACCACAGGCCTTTCTGAGGAGAATTTGGCAGAAATTGAAAAATTATGCCAGACCCATAAAGTAGGGGCGGTAGTGGCACCTAATTTTTCTCTGGGGGCGGCACTTTTGATACATCTATCAAAATTTGCTGCTAAGTTTTTCAACCACGCCGAAATTATCGAAATGCATCATGATAAAAAGACTGATGCTCCTTCAGGAACTGCAATCGCTACAGCCAAAGCGATGGCGCAAACGCATGGTAGACCATTCATTTATCCTAGAGTTACACGTGAAGTACTGAGCAATACTAGGGGAGGAGAGGTGAATGGCATAGCTATCCATAGTTTGAGGTTGCCGGGATTTATGGCTGGGCAGGAAGTTGTATTTAGCGGAGCGGGTGAAACTCTAAGCTTACGTCACAATGCTATAAGTCGGGAGTGTTTCTTGCCTGGCGTTATCCTGGCAATTAAGGAAGTGACAAAACGCAAGGGGCTAACTTACGGGTTGGATGCCTTGCTAAAGCTGTAGGAAATGCCATGGAAGGATTCAATGTAGCCATTGTTGGCGCTACCGAGATTGTCGGGCAAGAAATTATTAGGGTACTTGAGCAACGTAAGTTCCCCGTAGCTTCCATCCAGTTACTATCCCCTAAGTATTCTTCTGGGGTAAAACTCCTCTTTAATCATCAAAGAGTTGAGGTTAGGGAAGCGAAGACAGAGGCGTTTCGCGATGTTGATATTGCCTTTTTCTCTGCTGGTGCTGACATCAGTCGGAGGTTAGCGCCTTTGGCTGCCGAAGCTGGAGCAGTGGTCATTGATAATAGTACTGCTTTCAGGATGAACCCTGCAGTGCCTCTGGTAGTCCCAGAGGTCAATCCTGAGGATATAGAATGGCATAAGGGGATAATTGCCAGTCCGAATTGCTCCACAATCCAAATGGTGGTAGCGCTTCATCCCTTGCACAGAATCAATCCCATAAAGAGAATTGTAGTGAGCACTTACGAAGCAGTATCAAGTAGTGGCGGTGCTGCTCTGAAAGAAGTGACAAATCAAGCGCGGTTAGTTTTGGAAGGGCGCCGGATTTGTCCTCACGTCTATTCTCATCAAATAGCTTTTAATGTACTGCCAGAAATCGGTGTCTTTTTGGATAATGGATATACTAAAGAAGAACAGAGAATGGTGGAAGAAACGCGGAAGATACTGCATGCTGAAGGCGTAGCTATTTCGGCTACTTGCGTCCGAGTTCCTGTTTACTTTGGGCATAGTGAAGCAGTTAACGTAGAATTCAGTTCGCCCATCACCACTGAAGAAGCGAGGAAGATTTTGGCTCAAGCTCCTGGAGTCAGGGTACTTGATGACCCCACCGTCAGTTTTTACCCTCAACCCTGGGCTGCTAGTGGGTCAGACCATGTATTTGTAGGCCGAATTAGAAAAGATATCTCGCATCCCAACGGACTTGTTATGTGGATAGTGGCTGATAATCTGCGTAAAGGAGCAGCGCTAAATACTGTACAAATTGCTGAAGAAGGGATAGAGAGGGGTTGGATAAGCCTTAAGGAGAGTTTAGCCAGTTTAAATGAATAGGCCGAGGGTTCCCAGAAGCTCTTCAAAGTTTCAGGGTAAGAATAGGCTGGGTCGCTTATTAACAGCCATGGTGACGCCTTTTGATGCCCAGGGCGAGGTTGACTATCAACAAGCTAGGAGGCTGGCATTAGCCTTGCTGGATTCAGGTAGTGATGGAGTGGTGGTCTCGGGCACCACTGGCGAGTCTCCTACTCTGAGCCGGGAAGAAAAACTACAGCTTTTCACTGAAATAAAATCAGCGATAGGCGACACCGGAGCGGTAGTTGCTGGCACAGGCAACAATGACACCAGAGAAAGCCAGGAGTTGACTAAGGAGGCGGAGAAAATTGGGGTTGATGCTTGCCTCTTAGTAGTTCCCTATTATAATCGGCCGACCCAGCAAGGCTTGTGGGAGCATTTTGAAGCCATTGCCCAGAGTACTACCTTGCCTTGCATCATCTATAATGTGCCATCGCGTACGGTTACCAACCTCGCTGCCGATACGTTAATCAAGCTGAGCCAGATTGATAATATTGTGGGCGTGAAGGAAGCCAGTAGCAATTTCGGGCAGATAGCTGAGATTCTTCAGGGAACCAGGGAAGATTTCTTAGTTTATAGCGGCAATGATAGTGATACCTTCCCCATACTTGCTCTAGGTGGTTACGGTGTGATTAGCGTCGCATCTCATCTAATAGGAATCCAGATAAAGGACATGATAGAGAAGTTCCTTAACGGTAAACCTCAAGAAGCGGCCAGGATCCACCGATACTTATTACCTCTGGTAAATGCCTTGTTCATCGTTTCCAATCCTATACCTGTCAAGTGGGCTCTGAATTACGTAGGTTTTCCAGTGGGTAAACCTCGCTTGCCTCTAGTTGAGCCTGATAAAAAGTCAGCCGATCTTATAAAGGCGGCACTAAGAAACTATAAGATAGATTTGCCTATTCCTAGGGGCTAATGGCTGGTGGTTACCAACTGAACTGAGCACTCTGTCTCGATTCAGAAAGCTTTCCTTGGCTTATTCATCAGCTATTATTAAGTGACCAGCATATCAGAGCAGAATGCTCGGTTTAACCAATATTATTTGCCTCCTATCTGGTCCTACAGCAATGAGACTGATGGGGCAAGAAAGGAGGTCTTCAAGGCGGGACATATAATTGCGAGCTCCCACCGGCAGCTTTTTAAAATTTCGAATTCCACTTATTGATTCTTGCCAACCATCCAATTCTTCGTAGATAGGTTGGCATTTTTCCAATATGGCGACATCGCTGGGGAAAGAAGTTAGGACCTCGCCTTTAAATTTGTAGGCGGTGCATATTTTAATTGAGGGGAAACCATCGTAGATATCGAGGTGAGTTAGAGCTATATCACTAAGGCCATTTATTTGAACGCTGAAGCGACCTGCCACAGCATCAAACCAGCCGCATCTTCGTGGTCTCCCTGTGGTAGCACCATACTCACGAGCCTTTTCTCGAATTAAGTCACCAATTTCGTCTTTGAGCTCTGTGGGCATAGGTCCGGCACCGACTCTAGTGTTATATGCTTTAAATATGCCCACCACACGGTCGATTCCTCTTGGGCCCAGGCCTGCTCCAATACAGCTTGCCCCGGCCAGCGGTGAAGAAGAGGTCACATAGGGATAGGTGCCAAAGTCAGGGTCAAGTAAAGCTCCCTGGGCACCTTCTAACAAAACAAACTCTCCTTTCGTTGCCGCTTCGCGAATTATGGAGCTAGTTTCTCGGATGAAAGGGACAAGCCGCTCTCCATAATGACAATATTGTTGATAGATCTCCTCCAGTGATAGAGGTGAAACTTGGTACACTTTGGTCAGGATAATATTCTTGAGCTCCAGAGCCGACTTCAAGCGGCTCAGAAATACATCCTTATCTAACAAATCTCCAGCACGAATTCCCAGGCGAGCTACTTTATCAGCAAAGACAGGGCCGATTCCTCTGAGTGTGGTGCCCAATGCTCCTTTACTGCGCCTTTCTTCCTCCAGTCTGTCGAGGAGGATGTGGTAGGGCATGATCAGGTGAGCACGAGCACTAATAAAAAGGCGACTTATACCTATGCCGTGGTTTTGCAAGTCATCTATTTCTTTAAGAAGTACTGCTGGGTTAATAGCTACACCATTGCTGATAATGCAAGTTACCTGGGGGTAAAAAATGCCCGAAGGGACGAGATGCAGCCGAAACTCGCCATAAGGGTTGATTACAGTGTGACCAGCATTATCTCCCCCGGAGAAACGAGCTACTATCTTCGCTTTCTCAGCTAAGAGATCGATTATCTTCCCTTTACCTTCATCACCCCACTGCCCTCCCACAATAGCTATAACGGCCACTTAATCTCCTTTAATTTCTCCGTGCTTCCATAGGTAAACCAGCCTTTGAACTACAGTGATAAAGACAAAGACCACCAGAACACATAAAGCAATAAAAATCTGATTTATCAGCAAACCTATGGCTAATACTATAACCCGTTCTGCTCTTGTAAACAAGCCAACCTGACATTGCCAACCGAGCCCTTCTGCTCTAGCTCTTATATAGCTGACCAGAAAAGAGCCAATTAAGACGGCAAAAATAAGCACAATTTCTAATCTGCCTCCGCGACCTAAATACCAAATCAAGAGACCCAAGAGAATCGCTGCTTCAGAAATGCGGTCAACTGTTGAATCCAGAATAGCGCCAAACTTTGTAGTTTGCTTGGTGAAGCGAGCTAAGGCTCCGTCAAGGAGGTCAAATAAGCCTGAAACCAGGACTAAAACCCCGCCAAGAAGAAAGTGCCCTGTAGCGATAACATAGGCCGCAACTACATTCAGGGCCAGGTTGACAAAGGTAAGCGCATTGGGCGTTATCCCGCTTTTACTCAAAATCATTACTATGGGATTGGTAATACGATAGGCTAAATTCCGTCGAATATCTATTAAATTCATTCAGCTCTTCCAGCTAGTTTACTATCCCTTTCTTTTGAAGGAATCTGACTACTCCTCGCATTTGCTCTTCGTCATTCCACTCGCCGATTTCGCAAACTTTTACTATTCCCGGGGGTAAGTATTTGGCCACCATTTCCCAATTCATATTTCCCTTTCCTGGGGCTTGATGATCGGAAATGCCACGAATGTCGTGTAAGTGGATGCCGACTATCCTGTCTTTGAATCGTGAGAGCCATTCTTCATGCAAGCTAAATCCAAGCTGCTGTTGCACTTCAGCGTGCCCTACGTCATGCCAGTAGCCCACCAGGCTTTCTGATACTTCGTCAAGTAGCTCTGCCATTTCGTCTATATTTGGTATCTCGTTAGGATGGAATCTGGTCTCAAGTCCCAGCATTATACCCTTTTGCTGGCTATATTCACTAAGCTCTTGAAGACTTTTTCTCGCTGCATCAAGGTAAGGAGGAGCTTGGGAAATGCGCTGGTAGACTAGCTCTTCTTTAGCCTGGCTGTATTCTTTGGTTTGAGCGTAGCCTCCATCGTGAAGCTTATACAGCCTATCTTGTAAACTCAGGTCAATTGGCACTTCACCCATATGAAGGACAACAGCCCGGGCGCTCACATTTGCCGCGAGGTCTATTGTTTGCTTGGTGAAGCTCACAGCCTCTATTCGCTCACTATCGTCCAGAGAACTTAAGGAAAGGCTACTTACGAGGATTCCTCGGGATGACAATACCGCTGGACAGGGAGAATGAATGCTTGAAATAGGAACTGTAGTCTTGAGAAGCTCACTGACCATTCGTGGGGAAATTGAGGTATTTGCTTCTATGTGGGTGAAGCCCAATTCTTTAGCTTTGGAGACAAATCCCGCCATATGGCTAAATCTACCTTTAGCCCACATCGTGGAGAGGGAAACTTCGAGCAACTTGCTACCTCTAGCTCGTACCAAACTTAAAGTTTTGCTTTTGGCTCTTAACCTACGTTGTTTGAAGCTAGTATTTTTGCCACGAGAGTGACTTATCCCTCAACCTTGACTGAGTCCAGCTCAGGCAAGGAAATGGGACCTTCTTGCTCCTGTCCTGTGATAAATGCTTCGGTTCTTATACGGGCTTCCTCATCAGAATACTGAATTGGCGGAGATTTCATAAAATAAGCTGAAGGACCCACTATGGTCCCACTTAAGCCGCGGTCACGGGCTAGTTTGCAGCATCTTATGGCATCAATAACTACGCCGGCTGAGTTTGGGCTATCCCATACCTCCAGCTTCAGTTCTAGCTTTAGAGGCACGTCGCCGAAGGTACGACCTTCCATCTGCAGGTAACAAAATTTGCGGTCAGCCAGCCAGGGCACATAGTCGCTGGGACCGATATGAATGTTGCCAGGACCAATATCGTAGTCTAGCTGTGAGGTAACAGCGTTTGTCTTGGAAATCTTCTTAGACTCCAATCTCTCGCGCTCCAACATATTGTAGAAATCGGTATTGCCGCCAAAATTTAGCTGATAAGTTCGTTCTAGTTTGACACCGCGGTCACGAAAGAGTTTGGTTAATATTCTGTGAGTAATTGTAGCACCTACCTGGGACTTAATATCATCACCAATGACAGGCAATCCCTGCTCAGCAAACCTGCCTTGCCAGTAGCTTTCACGGGCAATAAAGACAGGCATGCAATTGATGAAGCCACAACCGGCAGTTAGCACTTGTTCTACATACCATTTAGTTGCCTCCTCGCTTCCTACAGGCAGATAATTAACTACCACGTCAGTTTCGGTCTTCTTGAGTATATCTACAATATTGGCGGTCGGGCCTGGCGCCTTAGTGATAATTTGAGACAGATATTTGCCCAGTCCATCGTGGGTCATACCTCGTTCAACTCGGATGCCTGTCTTAGGCACGTCACAGAATCTAATAGTGTTATTCGGCTTGGTGAAAATAGCCTGAGCTAAATCCTTGCCCACTTTGCTTTTATCAATATCAAATGCAGCTACAAAGTTGATGTCAGCTATATGATAGCCCCCTAGGTTAACATGCATTAGGCCGGGGATAAATTCATCTTCTTTGGCATCCTTGTAGTAATACACTCCTTGCACTAAAGATGAGGCACAATTACCAACACCTATTATGGCTACGTTTATTGGTTCCATTATTACCTCCTTTGTTAATATGAAAACTATTACGGGAGCTAATTTTATCATCCTCATCAGTGCTTAGCTCCCCGATCAATTTGAGTAATCTCGCCCCGCGCTCAATAGAATCATCGTAATGAAAGCTGAGCTGCGGTATCTGTTTTAATCTTAAGTGAGCTGCAAGTTCTTTGCGCAAGAATCCTGAAGCATTGTTAAAGCCTGCCAGTAAATCCTCCTTATTTGTTTCGGTGCCCAGGGTGCTAACATACACCTTGGCATGCTTAAGATCGGGAGAAAGGGTAACTTCTGTCACTGAGACAAACTTGCTCAGTCTAGGGTCATTAACCTCACGCTCCAGCAGTCCGCTGATTTCTCGCTGGATCAGTTTACTTGTTCGTTCACTTCGCCTGCTCATTGAAATCTCCTATCTGCGAAGTATGATTAACCTATTCTTTCCCTTCGGTAAGATTCAAAGATATCGCCAATTTGAAAATCGACAGTCCCCTCTATACCCAGGCCACATTCGAGGCCAGCGGAGACTTCGGCGACGTCCTCTTTAAAACGCTTTAGACTGGAGACCCGAGATTCACCTATAACTTTATTTTGGCGCAATATTTTAACTTGGGCATCTCTCCCTACCTTTCCTTCCATAACATAAGCTCCGGCTATTTTTCCCAGCTTACTGCGGGGGAAGATAGCCCTTACTTCAGCGCGCCCGCTGAGCACTTCAGCGTAAGTTGGCTCAAGCATCCCCTTCAGTGTCCTGTCTACGTCTTCTATTAGCTTGTAGATTACATCATAGTGGTGAATGCCCACCGCTTCAACACCAGCTAGCTGTGTTGCTCCAGGTGAAGCAGGAGTATTGAAACCAATGATAATGCCTTTTGAGGCTGAGGCCAGAAGCACATCACTCTCGGTGATGCTCCCGCTAGCAGCATGGATGACTCTAGCTTTTGTCTTCTCTGTGCCCAACCTTTCTACAGAAGTTTTTATGGGTTCAATGCTGCCATCGACATCTGTCTTCAAAACTATGTTGAGTTCTTTTATTTGCCCGCCACTTATTTGGCTGGAAAGAGCACTTAAACTTAGAGTGGGACGTGGTCTAGGATATTTTTGTTTTTCAACAATGCTTCGTGCTTCATGCTCATCGGAAAGCACAGTAAAAAGGTCTCCTGCTTTTGCCACCTCATTTAAGCCGAGGACTTCCACTGGAGTGGACGGTTCAGCTTTGTGAACTTGCTTTCCTTTGTCATCAAATATGGCTTTTATTTTCCCCCAAGCACTGCCGGCTACCACAACATCTCCTCGTTTAATGGTGCCTTTCTGGACAAGAAGGGTAGCTAAAGGCCCTTTAGTTTTGTCCAGCTTAGCCTCAATGATTACTCCTTCTGCGGCGCTATCAGGATCAGCTTTTAATTCTAATATGTCAGCAACTAAGAATAGGTTTTCCAATAAATCCGATATTCCTTGTCCTTGCTTGGCTGATATGGGTACACAAACAGTATCGCCACCCCACTCCTCAATAACCAGACCCAAATCGGCAAGCTGTTGTTTTACACGCTCGGGATTAGCATCAGGTTTATCAATCTTATTGACTGCAACTACTATGGGTACCTTGGCAGCCCTGGCGTGGTCTATAGCTTCTACAGTTTGGGGCATAACACCGTCATCAGCAGCAACCACCAGAACTACAATATCAGTTGCTTGTGCCCCTCGGGCTCTCATGACAGTGAAGGCCTCGTGTCCCGGTGTATCCAAAAAGGTTATTTTGCGTCCATCCACTAAGGCCTGGTAGGCACCAATATGTTGGGTAATTGCTCCTGCCTCGCTAGCAGTTACATTAGTCTTTCTGATGGCATCAAGAAGGGTGGTTTTGCCGTGGTCAACATGTCCCATGACAGTAACTACTGGAGGGCGAACTGACAGTTTCCCTTTCCCTTTTCCTCTATCCTTTCGAGAAGGCGAAGCTCTACGCTCTTTTGCTGCTTTAGCGGCATAGCCAAAGTCTGCAGCTGTTATGCTTGCGGTGTCAAAGTCGATGGTCTGGTTAACGTTGGCCATGATGCCTTTGCGCATGAGTTGTTTAATTACTTTTATAGGCTCCACTTTTAATATGTCAGCCAGTTGCTTCACAGTTATGGAAGGTGGAAGCTCAACTTGTGGTATGCCTTTTTTCAATCCCGGTTTGTTATCATCCAAGTTTAGCTTCCCTCCAGGTTATGACTGTACTCACGTAAGGTTTGGCGATTGTCATCATGAAGTTTTGTTCGTAGAGCATAATCCAGTCGATTTTTCCTCAGTGCTAACTCCCAACAGGTTTTCTTGGGGCATAAGTAAGCACCTCTGCCCGGCTTCTTTCCAAATACATCTATCTCAGCAATGCCGTTCTCCGTACTCACTAAGCGAATCAAGTCTTTCTTTTCTTTAAGCTGTCGACAAGCTATGCAAGTACGCTGAGGTAGATGCTTACTCTTCGCTCTCATCATCTATAAGATGTTCATCTTGCTTTTTATACTTTATCACCTTTCCCTTTCTTTTACCTTTAATTTCGCTTTTTATCTTGTCTGGTATTTTTGCTTTTAATGCCTTCGCTAAGATATCTTCAGCAAAGCGAATCTGTTTTTCTTTGGGCTTCTCAGACGGAGCTTCTGAAATGCTTGGGATTTCAACCGGCTCTTCCGCTCCAATGTCCTCCGCTGGCTCTGCTTCACGTGGCTTCCTTTCCTTAATTTTCGGGGAAATGACTTTGGTTGTTGTTTCTGGCTCTGGTATAACAGTCTTTTCCGCCTCAATAGCAGAGACGCTCTTGATATCGATCCGCCAGCCTGTGAGTTTCGCTGCTAATCTGGCATTCTGGCCTTCTTTGCCTATAGCTAGAGAGAGTTGCTTATCAGGGACAACCACGGTAGCTATGTTTCTTTCCTCATCGGTTTTAATGCTTGCTACTTGAGCTGGGCTAAGAGCGTTAGCGATAAATACCCCAGGGTCGGCATGCCATTGGATTACATCTATTTTTTCGCCCTTTAGTTCATTAATGATACTTTGGAGCCTTATGCCCCGAGGGCCAAGGCAAGAGCCCACAGGGTCAACGTTTTCTTGCACAGTTGCCACTGCCACTTTAGTACGATGTCCAGCCTCGCGAGCTAGGGTTTTTAATTCCACAATCCCGTTATGAACTTCGGGGATTTCTAGCTCGAAGAGGCCACGTATCAGGCTGGGATGAGAGCGAGAGACTAGTATTTGAGGCTCTTTGTCCCTCTGGACCATCTCAAGAAGGTAAAATTTGAGTCGCTGTCCTCTATAATAATGTTCATTAGGAACCTGTTCACTCACAGGAAGTATCGCCTCCATTCTATTCAGTCTGACATAAATTCGTTTAGGTTCGGTGAATTGAATTGTTCCAGTAACAACCTTTCCTTCCCTATCGGTGAACTCTTCATAAACAATACGGTGTTCTGCCTCCCGCAATCGCTGCAGAACGACTTGTTTTGCTGCTTGAACCGCGATACGACCAATATTCTTGGGTGTGCATTCTATGTTTATTACATCACCAAGTTGTGCTGTGGCTCGCAGGTTTCGGGCCTCTTTGATGGAGATTTCGCGATTTGGATTGGCAACTGGCTCAACTATAGCCTTTTGAATATAGAAGTTGATTTCGCCGCTCTCCGGGGCAACTTTTACTAGCACATCTTGTTCCAGAGCAGATATGCTTTTTTTATATGCTGAGGCCAGAGCTGATTCCAAAGCAGACAAGACTACTTCTTTAGGCAAGTTCCTCTCAGCCGAAAGCTGAGTAATCGCAGCCTTAAGCTCTGTTTTCATCTTCCCATTCCCCTTTAGTTTCCTTCATTTAGTAAAAAGGTGGGTAACCCCCACCTTAGGTTAAATATATTTGTTCTAATTTAACATATTTAGGTTAAAAATGCAAAAGACTGTCTAAATAGCTTATAATGGGAAATTAATCAATTTGGGAGGAGACATGTTAGCTTTGGAAGGTGTGAAAATTTTGGACTTATCGAGGTTGGTTCCAGGTGCATTTTGCACCATGCTCCTGGGAGATTTGGGAGCTGAAGTGCTTAAAATTGAGGCGCCAGGAGTAAATGAATTTAGGGATTCATCGAGAGCGCTTGCAGGGGAAGAAAACCGAAAGGCAGCAGCTTATTATGCTCTTGATCGCAACAAAGAAAGCATCGTGGTTAACCTGAAGTCGGAAGCGGGACGAGAAATATTTTACCGCCTTTCCCGGCGCGCAGACGTTATTGTCGAGGGTTTTAGACCCGGAGTAGCCAAACGCTTGAGGATAGATTACGAAACTATAAGTAAGCTAAATCCTAAGATCATTTACTGCTCGCTTAGTGGCTATGGCCAGGACGGGCCTTACCATGCCTTTCCCGGACATGATATCAACTATATAGCTATGGCTGGTGTCCTAGGCTTAATTGGGTTCAATGAAAGGCCTCCAGTTATCCCCTTAAATCTGGTTGCTGACTTTGCAGGGGCTGCATTATATGGAGCTTTGGGTATTTCAGTGGCTTTGGTGGCTAGAAACAAGACGGGCAAAGGACAATATGTGGACATGGCTTACATGGATGGAGCAATATCACTCATGACCTGGTTCAATTGTGGTTACTTTTTTGACGGGTCAATGTTGAAGAGGGGTGAATCGTGGCTTCATGGTGCCTATCCTTATTACGGAATGTACGAAACCAAGGACGGTAAATATATTACCATTGGCTGCCTCGAGCCACATTTTTGGGAGAACCTATGCCGATTTTTAGGCAAGGAAGAATATATCCCCTATCACTTCGCCTTGAAACACACCTTTTATAAGCCAGAAGATGAGAAATGGGATGAAATCCGCTCTTCCTTGAAGCAAATTTTCCTAACTAAGACAAGAGATGAGTGGTTTGAATTGTTGATTCATAATGATGTTCCTGCCGGCAAAGTTTATACACCGGACGAGGTTTTTAGTGACCCGCAGGTGCTTCATCGCCAAATGGTAATAGAGGTGGAACACCCTACCTTGGGCAAGATCAAACAAGTTGGCATAGCTCCTAAGCTCTCAAGCACACCCGGCAAGGTGAGAAGTTTATCTCCACTTCCTGGGGAACACACTGATGGAGTATTACAAGAACTAGGCTATAAGCGGGAGGAGATTGAGAATTTACGGCAGGAAGGTGTAGTATGTTAGAGGAGTTAGATTATGGCTGAGGAATGTATTTTTTGCCGAATTGTTGCTGGTGAACTACCTGGCGACATAGTCTATCAAGATGAGGATTTTCTGGCATTCAGGGACATCTTGCCTAAAGCACCTATACACGTGCTCATTATACCTAAAACCCATATTACGTCTGCGGCTGAACTGACTGAGAGACAACAAAAGCTTGCCGGGCGCCTTATACTCATAGCTAAAAATTTGGCTGAGAAAGAAGGGATAGCCAAGAAAGGTTATCGCTTAGTTATAAATTGTGGCCATGAAGGGGGGCAAGTGGTGCCTCACCTTCACCTTCACCTTATTGGCGGCAGGAAGCTGGATGCCAGGCTTGGCTGAAGATTAGAAAGACCTTAGCTTGTCTATTAATTCTTCTACAGCTTCATCTGGGGTGGATGCTCCGGCGGTAATGCCAATGTGGTGCTTACTGGCGAGCCAAGCAGTGTCGACTTCCTCTGCTGTTTCTACCAAATGAGTTTCCACCAGAGGAGAACATATTTCAACAAGGTGTCTGGCATTGGCACTATTACTTCCGCCTATCACTATCATGAGTTGACTCTTGCGAGCTGATTTTAGGGCAGCTTCTTGTTGACCGTGTGTTACTTTACATAAAGTATTAACGAGGCGCATTTCCTCAATCTGCGGCCCCACCATCCCTATAAGCTGTCTGACAAATTCGATAAAGGCAGATTGGGTTTGGGTTGTCTGGGAGATAATGCCCAGACGTGATGGTGATCTTCTCAGGCTATATATTTGCTTCATGTCGAGGGCAGCTATGCCTTTGTCTCCTGTCCAACCTAGTAGTCCTTTGACCTCAGAGTGTTCTGCGTCTCCGAATATAATGACTTCAAAACCAGCCTCGGTTAATTCCTTGGCTGCGTTTTGGGCTTTGCGGACTATGGGACAGGTAGTGTCAATGATATGAATGTGATGGGCTCTGATCTCAGATAATACCGCTGGGCTTGTACCATGAGTGGTGATAGCCAATATTTTGCCCTGGGCTTGGTCGAGATGATTTATGGGCTTTACTCCTAGGTTGGCCAATGCTTCCACTAGCAGGCGATTGTGTGCTACAGGTCCTAATGTCTCTATTTCCCCATATTTACTAGCTGCCTCCTTCAACAACTTGATGGCTCGTCTGACGCCAAAGCATAGGCCCAGTTTCTCAGCCTTCTCAATCTTCATGTTTTTCATAGGCGCCTAGATATTCGGGTGGCAAAAGAGCAGCGATTTTCCTCATCAGTTGTGTGGCCAATAATTGCATTTGTGACTTGCTCATCCTGCCGGAGGTTGGAGGTAGCTTAAATGGCTTGCCAATGTTGACAACTATGCGAGGGCGTTTCCATAGCCAGCTTACGCCCCTAATCTTGTCTGTGCCGACGATGCCGACAGGAAGAAGGGGGACATTTGCCTTTGAGGCTATAACCGCGGAGCCTGTTTTGCTTTTCCTGAGTTTGCCATCCTGACTTCTGCTGCCCTCCGGGAACATTCCCAGGATTAGTCCCCTTTCCAATGCATCTCTGGCACTCTTAAGTATCTTTTGTTTCTCTCTAACCCTGCCTTCACGGCGTATGGAAACGGATCCAGCCCAGCGGAGCCAGAATCTAAAAAAGGGAGAACGAAAGAGTTCCTCTTTTGCCACGAAAATAATCCATCGCGGAAAGCTAAATGCGAGAAAAATTGGGTCGAGGACATGAACATGATTGGCTACCAAAATCAGCGGACCGGTTAATGGTACGTTTTCTCTTCCTTCAACTTTCCAGGAGAAAAGAATATTGAGCAAAGGTCTACATGTGGCTAAGAAAATCTTTTGAGAGAGGGTCATAGATTTACCGCCAGAGTATATATTTTGTCTACAACTTGCTCCAGACTAAGGTTTTCTGTATTGATGATTATGGCATCTTCAGCCGGTTTAAGTGGCGAGATGGTTCTATTGATATCCATCTCGTCTCGCTTCTTTAAATCGGCGAGGACGATTTCCGGGCTCGAATTCTCTCCTCGTTTTGATAGCTCCTTGTAGCGGCGTCTGGCTCTCTCTTCGGTGGAGGCGGTGAGAAAAATCTTTAATTCCGCCCAAGGTAAGACTACCGTGCCAATGTCTCTGCCTGCCATCACTACCTTTCCTCGCTGGGCTAGTTTACGCTGTTCCAGTATCAGTGTTTGGCGTACCCCCGCTATCTTCGATGCCAGGGAAACGTGTGCCTCTACCTCAGGGCAAAGCAGCTTGGAAGAGACATCTTCATCATCAATGATGGGCGAGAGACGCCATCCCTGTAAGGGAACAAAATCAAATTTAGTGGTATTGGCCAAGTGACAAAGCTTTTGTTCGTCCTCTATGGGGATACCTAATTTGAGTACCTTCCAGGTAAACGCTCGATACATCATCCCTGTATCGAAGAAAACATAGCCTAATCTTTTTGCTAGCAGTGAGCCGACACTACTTTTGCCGACTGCCACAGGGCCGTCTATAGCAATTAGCTGTGGTTTCAAATTTCCCTCCATAGTATCATTCTAGGCCAGTCTGTCAAGCTTTTAGATCTGAACTTAGCGTCGCTTCCCCGTCTAGCTAAGGATAATGAGAGTTTGACGATTACCCACGCTTTACCCAAAAAACTTGAAAAGAGCCAGCAGTGCCTCAAACATGTTTGACGTGATTATACTAGAAAACTCCTTGAATAGAGAATTTGCCTTAGTTGCGAATTCCGTTTAAAATAACTTTCTTCGCAAAGAGTTTGATTCGTGAGGAGGCATTAGTATGGGCAGAGTCGCTGACCGGTTGAAGGAACTGAAGGACAGAGAGAAAAAGCTAAAAGCCCTGGGAGGTCCGGAGCGGGTAGAAAAGCAGCACAAATCGGGGAAATCAACTGCTCGAGAAAGGATCGACCTGTTTTTTGACCCTGGCAGCTTTCACGAACTTGATTTGTTTGTCCAGCATCGAGCCGCGCTTTTTGGCATGGATAAGGTTGTTGTTCCTGCGGAAGGAGTCGTTACTGGATATGGAACGGTAAATGGTCGTCCTGTATGTGCCTTTTCCCAGGACTTTACCTCCATGGGAGGAACACTGGGCGAGATGCATGCTAAAAAGATATGCAAAGTGATGGATTTAGCCATGAAGTGTGATGTTCCCATAGTAGGCTTTAATGACTCCGGAGGGGCCCGGATTCAGGAAGGTGTTGATGCCCTTTCAGGCTATGGGCAGATATTTTTCCGGAATTCTGCAGCCTCAGGGGTTATTCCCCAACTCTCGGCAATCATGGGGCCTACTGCCGGGGGAGCAGTCTATTCACCCGCCATGACAGATTGGGTGTTCATGACAAAGGGGACAAGCTACATGCACATCACCGGCCCGGCGGTTATCAAACAGGTTACCGGGGAGGAAATCACCTCCGAAGAGCTGGGCGGTGCCATGACTCATGCCACTAAAAGTGGTGTATGCCACTTTGCCTGCGATAGCGATGCTCAAGCTATCGAACTCATTAAAAAATTGCTGAGTTACCTTCCCTCAAGTAATAGGGAGGGCCCCCCTTTGATTAAGCCTACCGATGACCCAGACCGTGTTGACCCTGCCCTTGACACCATAATCCCAGATGAGCCCAGCAAGGTTTATAATATGAGGGATGTTATCCAATCCATTGTGGATAACGGCGAAATACTTGAGCCTCATTATCATTATGCTCAGAATGCCATTATTTGTTTTGCCCGGCTTAATGGTAGAACAATGGGCGTTATCGCTAATCAATCAATGCATCTTGCTGGGTGTCTTGATGTCAATGCCTCGGATAAAATCACCCGGTTTATCAGGTTCTGTGATGCCTTCAATATCCCAATGCTTACCATTGCCGATGTCCCCGGTTACTTGCCAGGGAAAGATCAGGAGTGGCTGGGAATAATACGACACGGAGCTAAGCTTTTGTGGGCTTACTCCGAAGCCACGGTTCCTAAAATTACTCTGGTCACTCGCAAGGACTACGGGGGTTCATATCTTGCCATGTGTAGTAAGGACCTAGGTGCTGATTTTGTTTTCGCCTGGCCCACAGCGGAGATTGCAGTGATGGGCGCTGAAGGGGCTACCCCGATTATCTTTCGCAAGGAAATAAAGGCTGCGCCGGATCCTGAAGCAAAGGAGCAAGAGAAGATTCAGGAATATCGTAACCTACTATATAATCCTTATATTGCCGCCTTGCGGGGATATGTTGACGAAATTATCCTACCCCGTGAGAGTCGCCCCAAGATAATCAAGGCCTTGGAATTTCTCTCTACTAAACGGGAGACGAGACCTCCAAAGAAGCATGGGAATATTCCTGTGTAAAGAAGTTAATGAAGGAGCAATAGCTGCCATTAATGCTGGGTGTTATCCCGAACCAAAGCTCGAAACGAGACAAAGAGACTAGCAGATGGTCTGAATTTATGGCCACGCTTGAAATGTTAAGCAGCAAAAGGCTCGTAATAGCAGAAAGGAGATAATTCGTGAGTGCAGTAAGAAACGGTTCCATTTTGGCCAGAGATTTAACCACTGATAAGGTGAGGGCGAGGGCGAAAGCCAAAAACCCGGTCAGAATTTGTGACACTACCTTTCGTGATGCCCATCAATGCACATTGGCTACGAGGATGCGAACTGAAGATGTGGAGTGGATGGCCCCTGAAATGAATAGATGTGGCTTCTATTCTATGGAGGTTTGGGGTGGGGCAACATTTGACGTAGCCCACCGCTTTTTGGGTGAAGACCCCTGGGATAGGCCTCGCAAATTAAAGAAACTTATGCCTGATACTCCATTGCAGATGCTTTTACGGGGACAGAATTTAGTCGCTTATCGAAACCATCCTGATGATTTGGTTGATGCCTTTGTGGAACAAGCTGCTGAAGTGGGCATTGATATTTTCCGTGTTTTCGACGCTGTGAATGATGAGCGTAATCACGAGCGTGCTGCTATGGCAATTAAAAAATGTGGCAAACATTATCAAGGAGCCATATGTTACTCGCTCACCCAGCCAAGAATGGGTGGACCAGTCTACAATTTGGAATACTATGTCAAGAAGGCTCTCGCCCTCCAGGACATGGGTGCTGATTCCATATGTATTAAGGATCAGGCTGGGCTTATCTCTCCTTATGATGCCTATGAGCTAATCAAGGCTCTTAAGGAAAACTTGAAAGTACCTGTTGAGTTGCATACTCACTATACCAGTGGACAGGGTTCTATGTCGGCGCTGAAGGCCATTGAGGCCGGGGTCGACATCATCGATACTGCCTTGTCTCCCTTTGCTTTACGCTCCTCACAGCCAGCTATCGAGCCTTTGGTAGTTGCTCTATATGGCACAGACAGGGATACAGGGCTTGACATTGAACAACTATTCAAGTGTGCTCAAATGTTGGAGCAGATCGCACCTAAATACAGAGATTTTCTGGATACATCGGCAATGTCGGTCATCGATACCGGAGCCTTGGTGCATCAAATTCCTGGTGGCATGACTACGAACTTGGTGGCACAGCTCAAACAAATGAATGCTCTGGACAAGCTGGCTGAGGTGCGACAGGAAACTGCTAGAGTCAGGGCGGAATTTGGTTATCCACCTTTAGTTACACCTACGAGCCAGATTGTTGGTGTCCAGGCAGTACAGAATGTTCTGATAGGGCGCTACAAGCTTGTCTCCAAGGAGGCAAGGGAATATGTATATGGAGGTTATGGCAAGCCACCAGCTCAAATTGCCCCGGACGTCCAGAAGACTATTCTTAAAAATAAGGTGCCTATCACCTGTCGGCCGGCAGACCTGCTCGAGCCAGAACTGGAAAAAACTAAGGAAGAATCAAAAGAATTTACTAAGAATATTCAAGATGTTCTTATTTATGCTCTTTATCCTACCACTGGTGCACGCTTCTTAAATTATAAATATGGTATAGATAAGACCATCCCAGACGATTGGAAGCCACCCCATGCCCCCAAGACTCTTGAGGAAGTGAAAAGGGAGGATGAACTTATTGCTCAAGTTAAAGCTGGCAAGCTGAAGGGAAGTTAGGGAAAAAGCAATCTCCGAAAAAGAGCAAGCATGAAAGCTTTCAATGTTTCATCGGAGATGATAAAGTGGATATGAAGGCTGTGGAGGGCTCTCCCCTTTTCACAAGGTTCCAGAGGCGCTAAATAAAGCGATTGAAAAGAAGGGAGAAAAGGCAAAAATCCTGTTCTTGATGGATGCTAGCCTTACTGTGCCAAAGGTAATGGGGTAAAAACTTTAGCATCCAATGCAGCCAGCATCAGGAAGCCAGGATAAGCCAACAAAGAAAAATGAGGGAAATCAAGGCCAGTGATGTAATTAACGCCGTAGCCCGTTTAGTTGAGCATTCCTGCCATTATTTGCCACCAGATGTAATAATTACATTGAAGAGAGCAAGAGAAAAAGAAAAATCTCCTGTTTGTCGTGATGTGCTGGATAGAATCTTGGAAAATGCAAACATTGCCGGCAAAGAACAAATTCCTCTCTGTCAGGACACCGGTGCCGCCGTGGTCATGCTGGAGCTGGGCCAGGAAGTGCATATAACTGGGGGTGACCTTTACACAGCAGTCAACGAAGGGGTGCGTCAGGGGTATGATAAGGGTTATTTGCGTAAATCCATAGTGAGTCAGCCTTGTTTTGCCAGGGTAAACACCAAAGATAACACACCGGCTATGATTCATACCGATATAGTTCCTGGAGACAGGTTGAAAATCAGTGTCTTGCCCAAGGGAGGTGGCTCAGAAAATTGTTCTCGTCTGACTGCTCTATCTCCGTCTCAGGGACGCCAGGGGGTGATAGATTTTGTCGTTAATCTTGTTAACGAGGTTGGTAGCAACCCCTGTCCACCGGTTATTATTGGTGTTGGCATCGGTGGGACGACGGACAAGACCATGTTTATAGCTAAGAAGGCGTTGTTACGCAAAGTTGGCGAACCGAGCCCTGACCCTGAGGTTGCTGATTTAGAGAGGGAAATTCTGGAAAGAGTTAACAATCTGGGCATTGGTGCTATGGGCTATGGTGGCACAGTTACCGCCTTGGCAGTTCACGTGGAAACCTTCCCTTGCCATATTGCCAGCATGCCTGTGGCGGTTAATATGCAATGCTGGTGTAATCGCCACGAAGAAGCAATTTTATAAATAGGAGTCCCTCGTACCGCCCAATTTTATGCCGAGAGAGCGGAGGTAAAAGATGGCCAGAGTCGCTGAAAAGGTTCGGATGATTGATATCTATATAATGGGGAAGCACTGTCAGGTTCCTGAGGGGCTTACCATTATGACGGCATTGGAATATTGCGGTTACAACCTTATTAGAAGTTGTGGTTGTCGGGAAGGATTTTGCGGTGCCTGTGCCACTATTTATAACTTTATCAATGACTCTACCATAAGATATGCCCTGGCTTGCCAGACAGTGGTCCAGCAGGATATGGTTATAACGCAGATTCCGTTTTTCCCGGCCGCTGAAGCTCTTTATAACGTGGAGGATTTGGAGCCCGAAGAGGGCGAAAACAAGTTGACCGAGCTTTATCCAGACATCCTTACCTGTTTTGGCTGCAATAATTGCACTAAGAGTTGCCCTCAAGACCTGGAGGTTATGGAGTTTATGTCCGACGCCATAAGGGGCAGTTACGAAAAGGTATATGAAAAGTCCTTCGATTGTTTGATGTGCGGCCTGTGTGCTGCTAGGTGCCCGCAGGGACTGCAACCGTATAACATAGCTTTGGCAGCTCGAAGGTTGAGAGGGGCTCACATTGCTCCTAAATCTCAACATAACCTGGATAGGGTAAAAGAGATACAGGAAGGGAAATTTGATGCTGAGTTAAAGAAATTGAAGAAAATGACCAAAGACGAGCTGCGCGAGTTATATGCCAAGCGCGAAATAGAGCCTGCTTTGTGAAAGCTTGCTAAAGGGAGGTAACCGGTATGCCATATCCTGCTTCTATGGAAGAGAGCAAAAGGAAGGTTGAGGAAACCAGGCCAAAGCGGTTAGAAAAGGGACCAGCAGACCGTATGCCTGCTGAGGAAAGAGATGCTTTAGTGTCTAAATTCCATCCCGATTTCATAAAGGACCAGTTTCGTGAGCTGAGAATAGGTACTAACAAAGGCTCGCGTGTGCCTCTGGAAATAGCCGATTTGCTGGAAGGGAATAGCCGGATCGACCCCGACGGAATTGACCTTAGTAAGATTGACCACGATGTTGATGTTCTGGTGCTTGGCTGTGGTGGGGCTGGGGGAGCGGCGTCTCTTCTGGCCGAGGGAAATGGCGCTAGCGTTCTAATATCGTCGAAGCTGCGACTGGGAGACGCTAACACTATCGGAGCCCAGGCGGGAACACAGGCCTGTGATAGGCCCAATGACTCCCCTGTCATACATTATTTGGACGTAATGGGTGGGGGTCACTATGCTAATGTGCCTGAGCTCGTAGAGGCCTTAGTAAGAGACTCACCTGATGTGATTAAATGGCTGGAGAAGCTGGGTATCAACTGGGACAAGGAGCCCGATAACTCATATCATGAGCTGTCAGGAGGCGGTGCTTCCCGAAGGCGGATGCATTCATGCCGTGATTACACCGGACTTGAGGAGATGAGGGTCATACGCGATGAGATAAAGCAGAGGCACTGGCATAAAAAGAGTATAGACTGGGTAGAATTCGAGCCAGCCATAGAGTTATTAATGGATGATAAAGGACAGGTGACTGGAGCAATACTGATGAACTTAGAAACCAGGCAGATGAGCATAGTGCGGGCTAAAGCGGTGGTCATAGCAACTGGTGGTATGGGGCGTACGCATATCCAGGGTTTTCCCACAACTAATCATTATGGCGCCACTGCTGACGGTCTGGTGCTGGCTTACCGGGCAGGTTGCCCGCTTGTCCATATGGATACCATGCAATATCATCCCACCGGTGCAGCCTTTCCTCCGCAAATTCTGGGCTTCCTGGTGACGGAAAAGGTCAGGACTCTGGGTGCGGAGGTGGTCAATTGTGATGGAGAGCAGTTCGTTCACCCTTTGGAGGCCAGGGATACCGAAGCATCAGCCGAGATTCGCGAATGTAAAGAACGTGGCAAAGGGGTGACCACGCCAACGGGAGAAGTGGGCGTTTGGTTAGATTCGCCGATGATTGATATTAAGCGGGGTGAAGGGACTATCTTGAGAGAGCTGCCGGCTATGGTTCGCCAGTTCTCCCGGTTTAACATAGATATAAGGAAAGAACCGATGCTGGTTTATCCCACCCTTCATTACCAGAACGGAGGAATCGTAATCAAGGTTGATGCCTCTACTCCTGTGCCGGGGCTATTTGCTGCCGGTGAAGTTGAAGGCGGAGTGCATGGGACTAACAGGCTTATTGGCAATTCAACATTGGATATATTTGTCTTCGGCAGAAGAGCAGGCAGGGCAGCGGCTAAATGGGCTAAAGAGGTAAAGCCGGGTAAGCTCACTTTGGACCATGTGCGCAAGTGGCAGCGTGAGATTAAGAAAGCGGGGCTGCAGGGCGCGCCTGTTTCCCCTATGCTCCTGCCTAATTATGCCCGCCAGGAACACCCGGTACGCGGCTTTCAGCCGCTCGGTCAGGTAAGCGCCTACACACCTTTCGGCGACCGGGCTGTACGCTGGATTTAGGAGGTAACTATATGCCGTTACGTGAGCAAACGGACGTTAAAGCTGTCGAGACTGTCTTAAATCAGATCTTGAATACTAACAGCCCACCTGTAGCCAGGTGCCGGCTCCTTTCCAGCGGGTTTAACCCGGGACACGCTTTAAACATAACCGAGGATATCGGCGGACATAAAGAATGCATAGCCTGTGGGTGTTGCATAGATGCTTGCCCCTTTTTGTTTCGCGAGCCCTCCCGCAGAGACAAGACGGAGCAGCGGACATCCATGGCGCTGGAAAGCATAGTGGGCGTTGATTGTGACCAGTGTGATGCCTGTGTCCTGGCCTGTCCCCAGGTGGATACTACTATTAAGAACTACGTAGTCAATCGCCGAATGATAGAAGTGATGTCCCGGCTGGAGCAGCGGATAGGGGATGAAGACGAGCCGGATTTGGATTTATTTGTGGAGGAAGCATTATCCTGAGGGGAGTCTAGGAATGGGTCAGATGGATTTTGAGTTACCCGAAGAATTAAAAATGGTTCAGTCTGTTCTCAGGGATTTTGTTACCCAGCAGTTAAAGCCATTAGAGAGGAGCATCCTGGGGCGGGCGGCTGACCTGAGCGATGCCACCATGTATCTCCCCCTGGAAAAAGAGCAGGAATTAATGGGAATGGCCAAGGATATGAGGTTATGGGGGGTGGGCATACCGGAAGAACTCGGGGGAGTTGACCTGGGCACTTTAGGCAATTGCCTGGTTGCCGAGGAATTGGGTCAAACGGTCGTCCTTTTTACCTTTGGTGATGTCACGCCTATACTCTTCGAGTGCAATCCGGAACAGAAGGAAAAATATTTCTTACCCGTGTTTAATCGCCAAAAGTATGCTTACCTGGCATTGATGGAGCCCGGGAAAGAAGGTTTCGAGAATATGGAAATGAGAGCCGAGAGAACAAACGGCCGCTATTACCTTAACGGTAAAAAGGTGTCCCTTTCCAGGGCAGGCGAAGATTATTTTGCTGTGGTCTTCGGCGTTACCAGTCCTGACAAAGGGCTCAGAGGAGGAGTAACTTGCTTCCTGGTGGACAAAGATACTCCCGGGTTTACCGTGAGCGGTGGCAGTGAAAAGACTGGCTGGGAAGCCCAGGTGAGAGAACCTGTCTCCTTGACTTTTGATAATTGCCCGGTGCCGGCTGAAAATATATTAGGTGAGGATGGAGAAGCCTTTTATCTGGGCAGGAAGTGGCTTCCCGCCAGACGGGTTGTCAAAAGTGCTAAAACTGTAGGGGCGGCTCAGCGAATACTCGATGAAGCGACGATAGAAGCTCAAACATGGACATCTTTTGGGCAGGTTATTTCCAGGCGCGCTAGCATACAGGCAGCATTAGCTGATATAGCTACCAATATTCATGCTGCCAGGCTGATGGTCTATGAAGTTGCCTGGAAAGCGGACCAAAGACAGCCAATACAACGCGAAGCGGCTATGGTTAAACTGTTTGTCACCCAGATGATTCATTATGTTGCCGATAATGCCGCTCATATTTTCAATGCCCCGGCATATGTTGGAGGACTGCCCATGGAAAGGTTCTGCCGCAATGCCATCGCCATGAGTTCTACCAATTTTGCCCTGCAGCTTCAAAGAAACATTATTGCCCGGGATATACTGAAAGGTTTGAAAATCTAAATTCCTTACGTCATTGCGAGCGAAGCGAAGCAATCCCGCTGCCGGGGAATTGATAGAGGTTGCTTCGGCATGAATGTGCTGCCATGACAATAAAGTAAGAGAAAGGGGATAGCAATGGCTCAAGCTAAGAAAGTCACACTCCCTTTAACCAACGAAATCTTGAAAGACCTCAAAGCTGGGGACAACCTCCTGCTCACTGGTGTCATCTACGTTGCCCGCGATGCTGCCCATAAGAGGATGGTCGAGGCTTTAGACCAAGGGAAGCCTCTGCCTTTTGATATCAAGGGGGCAACCATATACTACATGGGGCCCAGCCCGGCTAGGCCAGGGAGGGTAATCGGCTCGGCCGGTCCCACCACCAGCGGCAGGATGGACGCTTACGCCCCCCGCTTAATGGCCGAGGGACTTAAGGGGATGATTGGCAAAGGCCTGCGGTCCAAAGCAGTGAAAGACGCCATGGTGAAGCACAAAGCAGTTTACCTGGGGGCAATAGGGGGTGCCGGCGCCATAATTTCCAGGAGCATCAAGAAAGCAGAGGTGGTAGCCTACGAAGAACTTGGTGCTGAAGCCCTCCGCCGCCTGGAGGTGGAAGACTTCCCCGTCACGGTCGTAAACGACATACACGGCGGCGACCTCTACGAAGAAGGCAAAGCCAGATACCAGGTCAAAGTCGACTGAATCGGGCGCAAGTCTCTTAACACTCGTGGTTGCCCTCCCACCATAGGCAGACTCTGGCTATATCTCACTTGTCATGAACAAATTGGTGAAGTGTTCAACCTGACAATTGGCCCCAGACCAGAAGCAAAGGCAGAACCTTGTTCTAAGTGCTACGACTTGCGTGCCGCACTTCCAAAGAAATATCTAGATCGAGAGCATCGGCAACCTTAAAAAATGTGTTAAGCGTAGTGTTATAAGCACCATTTTCCAATCTAGATATGGCAGGTTGCTTTGTTCCAATAATCTCGGCGAGTTGTGCCTGGCTGATCTGTAATTGGTTTCTACGCTCTATTATGCTGCGTATAATGTTATACTTTGGCCTTAAGGCATCATATTCCTTGCGAATGCCGGGCCTTTTAAGTAATTCTGCCTCAAATTCTTCGTAATTCGTAGCCTTTTTATTTATCACTTAAGTACTCCCTATACACATATTTCTGATGTATAGTACAGCATAGTAAGTATATAACATATATGTTATATTGTCAAGACCTCGCTTTGTAAGGTTCTCTTCGGTTGAAGTGGATAGAACATAGCGTTAATAGAAAACACATATGATATAATTTAAGGGGAATGTCAAAATACACTCAACTTCCTGCTTTAAGTGGCAAGCAATTAATTGAACTATTACAGAAAGATGATTGGATAACCAAAAGACGAAGCACACATGGTGTGGCATTAGTAAAGCATTTTGGAAACCATTCCAAAGTTACAGTGATACCAGATACTACTGCATCACTCGATGACGGCACATTAGCAGCAATATTAGGTGTCAAACAAACGGGTATCAGCAAGAAGGGCTTACTCGATTTAGTTAATAAGTTCGGATTATAGTATTATGCAACACTTCCGACAGGAAGCCGCTGTACATGTGATTCAATAAAAGTACTTGCTCTAGGGGGTATACAGATTGTAATATTCTTCCTAGGTCTATCATGATGAAATTCTATATTGTGCTCTCTGAAAAACCGTTCTCGTTCCCCTACATCCTCAAGAGTGTTTATGTGAAGCAACACAGCTTCCTTAATCTTCTTATCTGCCTCTGGTAGAGACCGACCAAAGGTTGCTGTACCAAGCTCTTGGCAATATGCAGTCCATCGCTTATCAATGTTGTGAAATTCAAGTGTCAAAATTACATATCCACTAACCTCCACAATTTCCTCCTTTCTTGCTTACTCAAGCAGTTAAGATTTTTAATTGATAATCTATACAATAATATGATAGCACCTATCAATATTTAGGGCAAATTGGTTCTGTCTGGTTTGTGAAAGGGGCAATAACCTCCCGTGTCATTGCGAGCCCCGACTTGTCGGGGCGTGGCAATCTCCTCTTAAATCTCCCCCTTAAGATAAGGGGGAGAAAAGGGGGTTATGAAAGTGCCTCCACTTCCTTTTCGACCGCCTCAGCTTAACCCCACCGAGATTGCGGGGCTTGTTCCGAAGCGTGAGCGAGAAATCTCGCTCCTCTCAGTGACAGAGATAGGAACAGCAGGAATCAACCACTTTTGTGATAGAATTGGCGCGATGTTAAAGTATACAGTAATTCTTATTCCCGAAGACGAAGGAGGCTACTCGGTGGACGTCCCGGCACTCCCTGGCTGCTATACCCAGGGTGAGACCAAATTGGACATTGCTAAACGGCTTGAAGAATTGGAGGCTAAACATGGAAAACAAGGTTAGAGAAGATACGGGCATCCCTTACTCTACTATTGTAGTTCCTGATGTAACAACGGATAACGAGCCCTGTTTTGTGGCATATCACCCTGAACTGGAAGGCTGCATGAGCCACGGCAGCACTCCAGCGGAAGCCCTTGACAACCTTCGAGAGGTCACGGAGCTATACATTTCAGTGCTGCAAGAGAGAGGATTAGAGACACCTTCTCCCCAAGGAGTGGAAATAACTTGGGATGTCATAGGGCCATCAAGAGAGCCAGAGGTGGAGACATACAGCTGGCCGTCTATAGCTCCACCGAGTTTTGTCCCTGTCTGACAGCCATCCGAAGAGCTTGGTGCTGAAGCCCTTCGTCGTCTGGAGGTGGAGGATTTCCCCGTTACTGTCATAAACGACATCTACGGCGGCGACCTTTACGAAGAAGGCAAAGCCAAATACCAGGTCAAAGCCTCCTGAATCAGGCACAAATCTTGCGACACCGGCGCTCCGCAACCGAGCACAGGCAAATTCCCGCTATGCCTTAGCTCTTGCGCACACCCTGAAAAAGAAGTCCGAGCACACTGGTATGACTACACACGTTACCAGGTGGTCGCCCCAGAGCATCTTTATTGACTCTCTAAATTGTTCGATTTAGTTAACTCGCGTTGCAGATAGTGTTGGGTCTTTTCCGTTTCGCTGTTACCACGTATAGAGGTTATCCCACTGGCTTAGGATATACAACTGCAACCACTTGACACAACATATTGCATGTTGTATAATATATAATATCTGGAACATAAAGGAGGCTGCAATGAACAGTGAAAAGGAAGTTCTCTCACGCATTTGGACACTGAATGAGGTCGCAGAGTATCTAAAAGTCAGTGAAGAAGTGATCCGTCGAGAGATCGAGGCAGGTCGGCTAAATGGATTCAGAGTCGGCGACGAGTGGCGGTGTACTCAGCTAGACGTTCAGGCCTATGTAACTAAGCCCAGAAGTAGAATCGGAGATCAACTTCACAAGGCTCTCGAAGGCGAAGAGAACAGTTGGACTTTAGAGGAGGTCGGCTCATTTGACTTTCGATGGCCGAAGGAGGGGGGTAGTTCTGTCGAGCACTACGAGAAAGGCTATAACGCCACAAAAGTAGTGGATGGGCAGCAAATCGCTCTCAAGGTGGGATTCTCAGATAGAAAAGCTGCTGGTCAGATGCGAAAACGCGTTACTATCTGGCTCGGCCATAGGCCACTGGTGGAGTTCGCAGGAAGCAATGACTACGATAAAGACGGTGTCCTGGCAAGTGTAATTAAGCTCAAGAGCAATAAGCAGATGACTTATCAGAGGATCCCTGCGGAATACGAAGGTTTCAAGGTGCAAAGATACAATTCGGTCGTGAAGGGTCCCCGTGCCAGCACTGCCTTTGCAGTAGTGGTTCACAAAGATGACCTAACATCAATGCTAGAGCATGCGCTGATCAGGGCTAGGTGGAAGGGTTTACTTTAGCGATGGGGGATTCAATGGCGAATAACGAATTAAGAGCACTGTGCCTGTCTCTGCTCGCGGTGGATGCCGAGCAGGAGGTCGTCCAAATCCTGAAGGACAAAGGATTTTGGGATACACCGGCGTATTGGAGGTATTACGGCGATAGGGAAGATAATTTCTCCATTATCGGGAACCAACAAAGTAGGCCAGAAGCTGCTCTGGTTGAGAAAGTCGTGAACTCAGTCGATGCTGTTCTTATGAACGAATGTTGGATGCGGGGTCTATCACCCGAAGACGCGAAGGCTCCTAAGAGCATTCATGAAGCGGTAGCTTTATATTTTATGGGGGACGCCAGCAAAGCTGATACCCTTGGTCGCGTAGAGAACTGGGGCAGCACAAAACGCACTGAAGTTTCTCGCCTGATAACAGTCACCGCGACTGGAGTACGTGCAGCGGATGATGGTGCGTCTAATCCTTGTTTCACTATCTCTGATGCTGGAGAAGGCCAAACGCCACTGTCGATGCCTCTGACGATCCTTTCTCTCGATAAGAAGAACAAGCTGAAGATTCATTTTGTACAGGGTAAATTCAATATGGGCGGAACCGGGGTACTGCAATTCTGCGGGCGCTGTAACCTCCAACTCATAATAAGCCACAGAAACCCTGCAATACTGCGGTACGGGGATGATGGTTCAGAGGACTGGGGATTCACATTAGTCCGAAGGGAGAATCCTCCCGCTGGGCAGAAAAGCTCAGTGTATACGTACTTAGCTCCCCTGGGCGCTGATGAAAAGCCACGTATGGGAGAAGTGTTACATTTTAAGTCCGATACATTGCTGATTTTCCCAGATGACAACGTATCATACAAACGCGAAGCAAAATGGGGAACCACAATCAAGCTATATGAATATAATGCTGCCGGTTTCCGCACTATGATGTTCAGGAAGGACGGGTTACTTTCTCGGCTGGATGTACTGCTCCCGGAAATAGCTTTGCCGATACGTCTGCATGAGTGTCGGGATTACAAAGGACATCCCGGAAGCTTTGAGACAACTTTAAGCGGTTTAACAGTTCGCTTAGAGGACAATAAGGCTGAGAACCTTGAGGACGGCTTCCCTACGACAGGCCAGTTTATGGCAAAAGGTGAGCCTATGGATGCAAAGGTATATGCGTTTAGACGAAACAGGGCGGACACTTATAGGAAGAATGAAGGTCTTATATTTACGGTCAACGGTCAGACCCACGGTCACTTGCCATTGAGTTTCTTCGGCAGGAAGACAGTAGGTATGGGGCGTCTGGGCGACTCGATACTTGCAGTAGTGGACTGCAGCGATTTAAGCGGGAGAGCGCGTGAAGATCTCTTCATGAACAGCCGGGATAGACTGAGGGGTGGCGATTTGCGGGATGCAATAGAGAAGGAGCTAGAAATATTGATCCGAGATCATCCAGGCCTGAGAGCATTGAAGGAAAAACGCAGACGCGAGGAGATAGAATCGAAATTAAGTGACTCGAAGCCTCTCGAGAAAGCTCTGGAACTTATACTTAGGTCCTCTCCTTCTTTGCTCGAGCTTTTTTCTACCGGGCTGAGATTGTCTAACCCGTTCAAAACAAGCGAGACGGCATCGACCGATAAGCCGTTTCGCGGTAGCTACCACCCTACTTTTTTCAAATTTCAGAAGCTCCCCTATGGGCATAAGCTTGAGAGACTAGTAGCTGCGAACATGAGGAGTAGAGTCATATTCGAGACTAATGCCGTCAGCGACTACTTTTCTCGGCCTCAGAATAAAGGACTCTTTACACTGAAATACATCGAAGATGGTAAAACAACCGACGTGCAGAACTATAGCTTAAATCTCCATGACGGTAGAGCTACTCTTAGCCTTGGACTTCCTGACGGTAGCGCAGTAGGGCAGGTTCTCGAATTTGAGGCACGTGTGACCGATGATGTTATATTAGAGCCGTTTGTGAATAGGTTTGCACTGACGGTCGGGCAGCCGCAGACTCCATATGGTGGCCAAGGTTCACGAGTGAAGTCACCTAATGGCAAGGAAGGCCATGAAAGAGAAACTCCGACCGGTCTCACTATACCCCAAGTATTCGAAGTGACCCAGTCAGAATGGGAAAGTAGAAACCCCAAGTTCGACCAATTTTCAGCTCTCCAAATTATCCAGGAAGAAGCAGCGGATGAGAATGAGGCCGCTGAGGACGGCGTGGCTGTCTATAGCTTCTGGGTCAATGTCGATAATGTACATTTCAAACGAGAATGCAAGTACAGTAAGGAAGACCCGAAGATTCTAAAGGCCCGATGGAAGTATGGACTTGCATTAATAGGTATGGCACTTGTGCAAGACGACAGTCAAGCAAAGAAGGCTAAGGTAGATACCGGTGCCGTTAATCGTGATGAGGAGGAACCCCCGACTTTGGAGCAGAAGGTTTTTGACATTACTTCAGCCATAGCACCTGTAATTCTGCCGATAGTCGAGACTCTTGGGTCTCTTACAGAAGAACAAATATCGTCGGGCGGTCAGATCGGCGACGACGATTAGCGACTCCACTCCTCATAGGTCAGTCGACTTTTAAAGGGCGGTGCGTCAAGAGAATCTCATGACTCGCAGGTTGCTTCTGACCCAACTGCGTATACCACTTTCTGTTGGGGACTTGTCTACATGGACGATCAGAGTCCGATGAGTCGAAAAGCCTTAGCTCTTCGTATCCGGCCGAAGCCATCGAATTTAAGAACATGGGCAACTGTGACTCTGGGTCGGAAAAGGCCACCAACTGCACGACTACTGCGTTTGCGTCTATGACGCTTTTGAGAGAACAGTATGCCTGGGTGAGTTTTCGGAAGTATTCCTCTTGCCCCTTCCTTGAACGGCCCCCCAGAGTGTAATACGATCCTCCATGGCCATCTCTTAAATCGGCCAACCAATAAGGTGCTGGGGTTTCTCGGCGACCTCTAATCTGCCAACGATGGTATAATACATGAACACCTGGGTACGGAGGAGATGTAAGCACTAATGTAGGCTTAGGCATTCGCCTGCTCAGGCTGGCTTCAGCGACATTATTCACACTCCCCAGATATAAGAAACACCTGCTCGTTATCTGGCTTTTCCAGATGCCATGATTTCTAGCAGCACTTACCAAGTCATCTAAACCGTGGAGCATTTCTACCGTATCTTGTAGGAGATGTGATTTCATCTCGCCCCACGTGGGTAATTCCTTGCGGCAATCCATCGCCCATTGTCCTAGCTTCATTAAGGCGCAACGAGCAAAACGTCTTTGCCTTGGGAACCTGAGATCCTCGGTAGTGAGAAGCGCAGACCGGAAGAATTGCTTTGCCTCGTCCGGGATATTCCGTAGCCGAGTATCGTTACTTGAGCAGGTATCTAATACGTTAGCGGAAGGAAGTATGCCCCCTAGCCAATTCAGTATCGCCTGTTCATCGCCCGAGCTCAACGGTGTTGTCTTGACCCTAGTGACAAAATAGGACAAGGAGTTGATATCAATCCCGCAAGCTATACGGCCGCTAGCAAGGGCCTCGACTATCGTTGTCCCACCTCCCATGAAGGTGTCAAGCACGACGTCCCCTTCGCGAGATAAAGCCAAGATCACCTCTCGTACAAACTCAGGAGAGAATCTAGCTGGGTATCGATAGAAATTGTGCGTGAGCCCCTCTACCGGATGCTTAGACTGGAGAGATTCTATTATCGTGCTCACAGAATCAATCAGTGTCTACGACTCCTGATAGTAGCTGAGACAGGACTACTTACCGGCCGATCGTAGAAAGTACGCCCGCATTGGTTGCACCTATATCTTTGTTTCTTGCCTAACTTGGTGACCACGAAGCCGATCTTTACCACGGTAGTCGAGCCACAATCTGGGCATTTCATTTGTCAGCGCCCCATGCATACATAAATACATACATATTATCGATTAGGCTTCAATTTGTCAAGCGCGTTGGTCGATAAGGATTACCTGCCCCTTTCGAACCAAATAGAGTCAAAGAAGGGATGGTCGATGCCTCCCCCTCTCGACTTTGACGCTCTGGGCTACGCTCCCCACGGACGGTGCGGGCTGTGCTTAAACGTGGTCAATCTGTGACGGGCGGCAGGGCGGCAGGGTGATTACTCCAGACGATCCTAGACACTATTGGACGGGGTGTCGAACTCATCCTCCGAAGCCCGATGTTCTTTTCATCAAACAATGCTGACCTTCCAAAGAATTCCAGGGACACCATACCAATCAAGCCTGCTACGAATCAGGTATTATGTCCCCCCAGAATACCGTCTTCTTGTCATCTTATTCCATTTTGCTCAGGTGGAGTATATAATGTAATTATTAGTCGCAGTTATAGCATCTTCTAATCTACTATACAGGATGGCAGCTACCAAGATAGGGATGTGCTTGGATAGACAGGAACACTGACAAGCAAATTCGTGCTTGAGTATATTAATACTCGAAGGAGGTCATATGCCAACTGTAAAAAGAGTCGAAAACCAAATATTCCGACGTGAAGGGTTTAGAGTGCAGTTCAGAGATAGACAAACTGGCAGGAATGTCCGCGACAATCTCGAAGGTATTACACCTTATCCTTATGCGAAGATGGCGCGAAACCGCTGGTCCATTAATCGTTGGAAAGAGCAGAGATTCAATCAATGCTTCCCAGGGTTTGATGTTGCTGTTTTGAGAAATGACCGACACGTCGCACATGGAGGAACGTTGTTAGCTACTGTTCGTGACACATATCTCGAGGAATGATTTGTCCTGCTACGTACATGGAAGGGGAAACATCCCGATAATTGTCCAGTAGCAAACGGTCTATAAGACTGAAAGCAAAGAGGGGAGGTTCGACGCCTGCGCCCTGGAACCTTAACGCGTAAGTACTCGCTTACCGTAAATATTGGGAGTTGTGGTCAAGTGCAATCACCCGTGGTGCAGAGTTGTTGGATTTCATCTTGTCACGATTGAAACACCGCCCCATTCTCAGCCTCCGAAGGCCGGTGCTCTTTTTGCGAAACGTTCAGCGAATTCCAGGGACACCATGCCAATCAGGCCTGCTACAAATCGGGTATTATGTCCCCAGAGTACTACATGTTTTCTGTACCATAAAGTCAATAGTACAATAGTATATATAATAAGGACATGCGAAGCTGTCTTCAGAAAAACCAGCAACTTGACACTGAGCTAATACCCTTACCAAAACCCTATTGACAGGTTATGGTAATATATATGTAAGTGGGAAATAGATATATTGATGTATTTGGGCGTAATAGTTGGTGAATGAGATGAACATCTATAGAAAGAAACTTCTTAACGCTGTCTTGTTTTTTGTACAGAACACGAAACACCTCAATCTAACTAAACTCTCAAAGCTGCTCTACTTCCTTGATTTCACTCACTTCAGTCAGACAGGATATCCGTCAATTGGGCTTGACTATTATGCATTTAAGTGGGGACCTGTGCCAAAGAAATTTTGGTTAGAGGTCAAGGATGGTAATATACCTGAAGACTTTGAAGGCAAGCTGACAATGATACCAATAACAGACGAACTTGACCCAGATTATAAGAAAGGGTATGAGTTTAAAGCCATATCAGAACCAGACCTGTCTATTTTCACGCCTCGAGAAATGAAGATTCTAGATTGGCTAGTTGACGTTTATAGAGAACCTGGGGCTTGGCAGATTTCAGAAGTTTCTCATTTGCCAAAGCAACCCTGGGATGTTACATTCCGCAGCTATGGCGGGAATCAGCCTATAGACTACCTTCTTAGTATTGACGAAAAATCTGAAGTCGAGTTAGAGCAAGCTCGAGACTCACTCAAAGAACATCTCGAGGTTGTGCGCAACTTTGATATTGAGCCAACCAAGTAGTCTGGTGCAAATGTCATGCCACAACCTGGACAAATTCTCTGCCATAAGAATTTCGAGTTCGAAGACCATACCAAGAAACAAAAACTTCTGGTTGTCCTAAACGATACGAATACGGATTTGCTGTGCCTTGTTCTCAAAACGACGTCGCAGTCAAGACATTATCAAGGTGTAGATAGAGGATGTAACCCACAGAAAAAGGTGTTTTTTGTCCCTACGACTTGGGACCAATGCTTCAAGGTAGACACTTATATTCAACTGCCTCAGATTTTTGAAATACCTATTGATAGACTATTGGCAGGTGAAATTTCCGGCAAAATTTATGTCAGCAGTTCACTTTCAGTCGAGTGCTTCAAGTTACTGAAGGATTGTCTAAAACAGTTCAAAGACGATATATCTGAACAGCATCGGAAACTAATTTTCGGTGGCAAAAGATAAACAGCAATTCCTTCGCTTACCAAGCAAAGCTAAAACCGTACCTCCAATTGAATTCCAGGGACACCATACCAATCAGGCCTGCCACAGATCAGAAATTAGGTCGCATAATATTGTACTCGAAGTAATGCTTCATTCACCCGCTCATTTTGGGGTGGCTTCTCAGGTTTGCGATTATTCGAGCTAATGGGGTCCACAGCCCCGGTCAACCATTCGGGGAAGAAGTGACATTTTCCCCTTGTTCAAATATAGAATTCATGCTAATTTCTGTTTGAAACCCGTGTGCTACCCTGATAAATCAAATCCCGCAGGTGAGGCTTCCCAGAACGTGACTGCAAACCAAACACAGATTAAAAGGAGGCGCGGTGCCCAGAAAGGCAACCGGAATGCCCGCAAACATGGCTTCTATTCCGGTACCCTTAGCCCCGCCGAAACATCCCAACTGTGGAACATTACGAATCTGGAAGGCGTTGACCCCGAAATAGCGTTCATTCGCGTCAAGTTACAGTCTTCTCTTCAGCACGACCCTGGTAACCGCCGCGTAATCAGAGAAGCCTCCAGATTACTCGTAAAATGCTATTCCGCAAATTACCGGTTGGACCCAACCGACCGCAGCTACCTGAAGACTGTTGTCGAGAATCTCTTGGAAATTGCCTCCATGCGTCACTCCGCCAGCCTCCACGGCTTGCAAATATAAAGGGTAGACCGACGAAACGAATCGTACGTACTTTAACAACTGAATATGCCGGAGGTAATCGCCTTACGTATGAAAAAGAGCTTTTGAACTCTGGAAAAAATAGCCATTTTTATAAAACGAATCATCTCGGCTTCCCTCATGCTCTTCCCCCCTATGACAACAAGGGAAGGGTGTCATTGCGGGCACATATGCAATTCGTGTTGTCTCCTAGCTTCAACTCAAACGTAAACTATGCTGCGGCGTATTATGGTCGGAGGGGTGCCTCCTTCATCCGCTCATTCTGGGGTGGCTCCTTAAGTTTGCGATTATTTGAACGATAAATAAGCCGAGCATGATGAGCCCCCACACCAGGGAAGTCTTCCACGGCATCACCACAAATCCATAGTTCATCGCGTAATAGAGAGCCAGGTAGGGTACCAGCCGCTTCCAGTTTTTCCTCCAGTTCTCCCGAAAATTGACTTTCAATTTATAATCATATAGCCATTCTACGAGTAAAAAGGCCAGGAAAATCCCGAGAAAGATGCTGTATCGTACTGTTTCGCTTTCCTGTTGCACCAGGAAAATTCCATAGGCTGCAGGAATAGCCAACAGCAAATAAATCCAACCGAATCGACTAAGAAGGTCCAGTCTGTTCTTTCGAACAAGAAAGAGCAAAATTAGAAAGACGCTGTTCACTAATCCGAGGATGAAAAAATACACTTCTAACATCTAGATTCGTCTCTTTAAGTGATTAAACGATACACCATCAGGTATTAGAACTCCAGGGATACCATATACCAATCAGGCCTGCCACAAATCAGGTATTATTTCCCCAGAATACAGGCGTGAGTCTCGGACAGTTTCATTCTTGACAAGTGGAATGGGCTAGGCTAACATTCGGATTGAAATCCGACTTTACAACGACTACGATAAACTCGGCAAGTTCTTTTTTAGGAAATGATATGCAACCAAATCTGAAAATGCGTAATGCGGCGTCATTGGAGTTTTCAGTCACCCTTCCGTTATCCAGTGACCTAGTTTCAAAAATACGAGATACTTCGTCTCCAGACAGTGATGGTGACAGTGTTTTTTTTGATTCATATAAGGGGCATAGAGTCCTAGCTGTCGTAAATGGAACCAACCAAGATGCTAATGAGTATAGAATCGTGTTTGTCTACGAGGCGAGGGGCGGAGGAAGATTGCCCAAGCATTTGCCACGAATTGAGCAGCTTGTTGATATACTTTCTACAGTAAAGGAACAGCTGGTTTTTGAATGTCAGGCGTTATTTACATTTGGAAGGGGTCTACGAGCAAGACCAATCATTAGTCTGCCTATGAAGTATATTGAGGCTCCCGATATGCCGTTTGACAGAATTCAGGGTCTCCACTTGGTTAAACTAGATAACAATGAGACGAAGTACGAGGTGTTTTTGGACGCTCCAACCCGAGGAGTCCTGATTGAAACTATAGTCTTCAAGTATATGTCTACAATCGATCAGTCTTTACCCGACAGGATACTGATAGAAGCCGAATCGATATCCAATAAGCTTGTATTAAAGGAGCCTAAACATGCCGGAAAGCCTAGCTAAGAAAGCGCCTGGTATCTGGAAAGACTTAGACAGTATCTTAAAGAAAGAGCAGGTCAGCAAGCCCCGGGGTGCGGAATCAGAGTTTGCTTCTTACTGGATCTCCGAGGAAGTTTCACACACACGATATGAGCACTTAACTAGAGCCTTAGTTCAGAATTGGCTAGAAATACGTGCTAAGGCTCGCAGCTTACCCAGCCTTGAGTTTCGCGATGATTTTACTGAATTAAGGGGTGATGCCGACCTACTGCGAGCAAAAATCGAAGTCTTAAGCAAGGAACTGGTTTCTACAAAGAACAGAGTTCAGGAACTATCTCAAGATGTTCTCAAACTCCGTCTTGGTGAGAAGACCGAAGCAAGTGCGGTCAGTGAGGTGTGTAAAGCCTACATAGAGGAAGTCAAGGGCCTTCGTGTGGTGCGCGAAGTACTGCTCTCCAGATGCGAGGATGATGACGTGTCAATCATTTGGACCATTATTGAAGCACCGCCGTTTGATGATTCCTTACGTATCCCCATCTACGAGGCCCAGCTAAAGATATTGAAATCGCTTAAAGAAGATACACTCGTGGACTTTCACGTGTTGAATCTATCTGAGCTCCTTGAAAATCAAAGTGTGGAGAACATTGTTCCTCCAGATACTGATATGCTGTGGCAGCGCTGACCGTGGGCGATACGAATTTTCACGTTAATAAAGCCGAACGAAATGAGCAATTCTATCAGGCGCACGACCTGGGTACTTCGGATTTTAACGAATGGGCGATAGTGGTTCTTTTCTATGCATCTATGCATTATGTGGATGCAGTGTTATACCAGGACACATCACTACCGCTCAAGATGCGTAACCCAAAGGATCACAAAGTACGCAATATTGCAATTTCACAGTGTTCCCAATTGAATCCAATTGCGCCAATGTACGTTGACCTTCGTGACCGCTGCTGGCAAGCCCGATACCACATAATCAGCTTCCCGAGTAACTATCTTGCCAAATTCGAAAGTCGAGTGTTCAAGCCTACCAGAACCTACTTGCGAAAGGCCCTTGGCCTGGCTAACCAATAGATCGCCAGATACTAGTGCGCGTCGCGAATTCCAGGGACACTACGCCAATCAGGCCTGCCACAAATCAGGTATTAGGTCGCATAGTATTGTACCCGAAGTAGTGCTCCATTCACCCGCTCGTTTTGGGGTGGCTCCTCAAGTTTGCGATTATTTGAACGAATGGGGTCCACAGCCCCGGTCAACCATTCGGGGAAGAAGTGACATTTTCCCCTTGTTCAAATAGAGAATTCATGCTAATCTCTGCTTGGAACTCGTGTGCTACCCTGACGAATTAAGTCCCGCGGGTGAGGTTTCTCAAAACGTGACTGCAAACCAAACACAGATTAAAAGGAAGCGCGGTGGCCAGAAAGGCAACCGGAATGCCCGCAAACATGGCTTCTATTCCGGTACCCTTAGCCCTGCCGAAACATCCCAACTGTGGAACATTACGAATCTGGAAGGCGTTGACCCCGAAATAGCGCTCATTCGCGTCAAGTTACAGTCTTCCCTTCACTGCGACCCTGGTAACCGCCGCGTAATCAGAGAAGCCTCCGGATTACTCGTAAAATGCTATTCCGCAAATTACCGGTTGGACCCAACCGACCGCAGCTACCTGAAGACTGTTGTCGAGAATCTCTTGGAAATTGCCTCCATGCGTCACTCCGCCAGCCTCCACGGCTTGCAAATATAAAGGGTAGACCGACGAAACGAATCGTACGTACTTTAACAACTGAATATGCCGGAGGTAATCGCCTTACGTATGAAAAAGAGCTTTTGAACTCTGGAAAAAATAGCCATTTTTATAAAACGAATCATCTCGGCTTCCCTCATGCTCTTCCCCCCTATGACAACAAGGGAAGGGTGTCATTGCGGGCACATATGCAATTCGTGTTGTCTCCTAGCTTCAACTCAAACGTAAACTATGCTGCGGCGTATTATGGTCGGAGGGGTGCCTCCTTCATCCGCTCATTCTGGGGTGGCTCCTTAAGTTTGCGATTATTTGAACGATAAATAAGCCGAGCATGATGAGCCCCCACACCAGGGAAGTCTTCCACGGCATCACCACAAATCCATAGTTCATCGCGTAATAGAGAGCCAGGTAGGGTACCAGCCGCTTCCAGTTTTTCCTCCAGTTCTCCCGAAAATTGACTTTCAATTTATAATCATATAGCCATTCTACGAGTAAAAAGGCCAGGAAAATCCCGAGAAAGATGCTGTATCGTACTGTTTCGCTTTCCTGTTGCACCAGGAAAATTCCATAGGCTGCAGGAATAGCCAACAGCAAATAAATCCAACCGAATCGACTAAGAAGGTCCAGTCTGTTCTTTCGAACAAGAAAGAGCAAAATTAGAAAGACGCTGTTCACTAATCCGAGGATGAAAAAATACACTTCTAACATCTAGATTCGTCTCTTTAAGTGATTAAACGATACACCATCAGGTATTAGAACTCCAAGGATACCATATACCAATCAGGCCTGCCACAAATCAGGCATCATGTCTTGGGGATATCCGCAGTTCCGGATGGACTTCAGCCCGTCACTCATTACCGGCGCTACTGGCGATAGGTTGTCTCACTCCTGCGCGCAACCTGCAAAATCAATACCAGGTTGTCGCTGTCATAAACATCATAAACCACCCGGTAATTGCTTACCCTGATGCGATAAGCGTTCTCTGTGCCTCTTATCTTCCTGACTCCTCGGGGGCGAGGTTCCTCGGCTAAGCTCCTGACGGCATTCCGCAATCGCTCGAAGTCCTGCATTCGAATCCGGCTCTTGAGCTTTTCCAAGTCGCGGTCGGCAGCCGGTGAAATCTCAACTCTATACACGCTTTGCCCCGGTGGGCCCTTTTCGAGGACTAATTGATTCCTCTAATTCGCGTTCTGCTTCCGACCACGGGCGCCCGCCCTTCTCTTTCCATTCGGTACGGGCTGAGTCAATCACGGGCAACAATTCGGCATCTTCGCGGCTCTCCAACCATTCCCGCACAGCATCTGCTACGATGGCACTTGCGGTTGTACGCCTTCTGATCGCCTCTATTTTGAGCTGCGTGTAAAGGTCTTCATCGTGAAATACTAAAGTTACTTTTCTTTTCATATCACATACTCCTGCTAATCGTACATATATCCATCCATACGTATGGACATACTAACAATAACCCCGGGTGATGTCAAGACCAAAGTTGGCGTTCTAAGGGAGTTCCCGGTAGGTCTGCTGGAGGAGGAGGGCGTCTTGCTCTAAATAAGGGACACTCTCGCAAATGACTACTCCTTTTGCCTGCCGTTCCTTCAGGGCTTTGAGCAGCTCGGCATAATGGAGGTCCGAGTCCTCGAGCATTAAATGCTTGATTTCGCCCTTGTTGCCGTAGGCAATCCCGGAGAGGTGTATGTGCATATTATCCAAGCCACGCCTGCCCAGTTTCTTTTCAACCTGGTCTAAGACGCCGAGGAATTCTTGATAGGAGTTAGCCTTTCCCGTTCGGGCATGCCAGTGAGAAAAATCAATGCAGGGCAAAACTCCTTCTATCTCGCTGCTGAGCTGAAGTAGCTCCTCCAGGGTGCCGAATTGAGAAGGTTTTCCGGTGACTTCAGGGGAAATCGTCACCTTGTTTCCTTCTTTCCGTAGAGTGTTCATCACCTCTTGGAGACGCTTCTTGACCACGGCGTAGGTCTCTGCGGGGGTGTTTTTGAGGTAGAAGGCGGCATGGAAGGTGATACTTCTAGCGCCGAAAAGAGCAGCAATACGGGCAGTCTGCAGTATCCTTTCCTTGCTCATGTGTACTTTTTCCGGCTCAACGGCATTCAGGTTCATCGCATAAGGTCCGTGAGCAGTGAGCGCTACCTTCTTCCTTGCCGCTACTTCTCCCACCGAGACGGCAACCTGAGGGCTCATCTTCACCCCCTGGACAAATTCCACCTCCATGCAGCCCAAACCGAGCTCGGCAATACGCTCAATACCAGCCTCTGTGGAACGGAGTTTAGCACTGACAGGGACACCGCCTGTTCCGAAAAGGAGTTCAACTGTTTTGTCTGAACTCATCGCTTTCCTCACCACTTATTATAACTGATTGACTGCAAACTTAAGAGGATTTCGCAAAGTTTGAAGAATATGTGTAAAATAAACCATGTGCGGAGGCAATGAATATGTTAGGTAATTATACTGCTAAGTATACGAAAATCGACTCCGGTTATATGGGACAACTTGTGGAATGGCCGGAGGTGATAACCGAGGGAAGAACTTTGGAAGAGTGCCGGGAAATGCTCAAGGACGCCTTGCACGAAATGATACTAGCCTATCGTCAGCAAAACAAAGAGATTCCTGTTGGACAAGCCCTTCTAGAACAAATACCTGTCGAAATCTAAGGTGTCAGTAAAACGCAGGGACTTAATCAAGTATTTTGAGCAGAATGGTTTCTATTTGCTGCGCGAAGGTGGAAAACATTCTATATACACTAACAATCAAAAGATAATACCCATCAAGAGGCATCAGACAATCGACAGAATAACAGCGAACGAGTTATGCAAGCAGGCCGGGCTGAGGCCCAAATTTTGACGAAAGAAGCTTAGCGTAGCGTCTCGTCTACGAGTTTTCTATAAGCAAACAGCAAATCTCCGGTTAGCTTGCCGGGTTTGCCTGTGCCGATGGGCCTGCCCTCGACGGAGACCAGGGGCATAAGCTCTAATATGGAATTGGTAAGAAAAGCTTCTTGAGCCTCGATTAGCTCGTTTAACTCCACCCATCTTTCCGTGGCCTTGATATTCGAAGTCCGGGCTATTTCCAGGACTGCGTTCCTGGTGATTCCGGGCAGGACGCCGCTTTCAAAACACGGTGTAATGAGTGCTCCATTGCTCACCAGGAAGATATTGGTGCTGCTGCCTTCGGCCAGGTAGCCTTGTTCATTGAGCAAGACAGATTCATCGCATCCGGCATCTCTGGCTGCCATCCGGGCGAGGATATTTTCTATATAGCAGGTAGACTTTAGTCGGGATAAGGGCGATTGGCTATTACGGCGCAGTGAGGATAGGGCTGCTTTAAAACCTGATTCATATCTTTCTTGTGGTAAGGGAACAATATTTTGGGCGGTGACCAAGACAGTGGGGTTAGAACAAGTGCCGGGGTCAGGCGTCATGTCGCCTTCTCCGGCCGAAACAGTGAGCCTCAGGCGGGCGTCCTTGAGCTCGTTAGCTTCCAGGGTTGCCATGCAGGCGGCTTTCAAAGATTGCTTTCCCTCCTCTGTGGTCAGGATGCTATGTGTCAGGCCGATGCTCTCAGCAGAGCAGCGGAGGCGGGTGAGATGAGAGTCGAGGCGAAAGATATGGCCGTTGTAAGCCCGCATGGTCTCGAATAACCCGTATCCGTAAAGGAAGCCATGGTCGAAGGGGGATAGCTTAGCCTCGAAGCGGGGGATAAGTTGGCCGTTAAGATAAATAATTTCAGTCATGATTTCAACCCTGCTCGTCATTGCGAGGCACTCAAGTACCGAAGCAATCCCCAAGAACGCCCTGCCACTGAGATTGCTTCACTTCGTTCACAATGACAGGTGGCGGCGGTAATAGTAGATAAGGGCTCACAATGACTTTGCTTCACGTTGGTTAAATACTACTTTCGTCCCAAACTGGTCGGGTAAAACGAAGAAAGTTGGTCAAAATATCGTGTCCTACTTCGGTAAGAATGGATTCGGGGTGAAACTGAACTCCCTCCACTACATAATCTCGGTGTCTCACCCCCATTATTGTACCTTCAGGAGTTTTGGCAGTGACTTCGAGGCAGGATGGAAGCCCCTCTGTTTCGATAATTAAGGAATGGTAGCGTGTTGCTGGGAAAGGATTGGGTAAGCCTTGATAGATAGTTTTGCCATCGTGGTGGATAATGGAGGTCTTGCCGTGGACCGGCAAGGTCTGACCAATTTTGCCCCCATAGACGTAGCCAATGCATTGATGCCCCAAACATACCCCTAGTATGGGGATTTTCCCACCGAAATGTCTCACTGTCTCGTTAGACATGCCTGCTTCTAAAGGTGTACAGGGCCCCGGGGAGATAATAATATGGCTGGGGGCTAGCTCTTCGATTTGAGCTAAAGTTATCTGGTCATTACGATAGACCACTGGTTGCCAGCCCAGTTCCCCCAGGTATTGGGCCAGGTTGTAAACAAAGGAATCATAGTTATCTATTATCAGTACCATTTTTAAGCTTGTTGTCAGGATAGAATAGTCATGCTCCTCCCATTGCGGTGAATTTCTTAGCACTAAATTATGTCTCCACCTGACCGTCATTGACAAATTTGTCTTTGGCGTTTATCCTATTCATCGTTGTTTCCTTACAAGCACCTGTCTGTCGTGCGGGCACAAGCAGGCCTTTTTGGTGCAGATGTTATTTACTGTATCATAGCTGAAAAGAGACATCTTGGCTAGGGCTTCAAAGACTATGTGATTCTTTATGTGTTATCTGGATTTAAGAAAGGAGAAGCAGAATCAGAAATAAGGATAAAATCTGCCGAAGAAGCAACAGGGATTGCCCATTCCGTTGAAGGAGAAAGTCATGGAAAAGGTCATCATTTTCGACACTACTTTACGAGATGGTGAGCAAGCCGCGGGAGCGAGCTTGAACCTCCAGGAGAAACTGGGGATAGCCAGGCAACTGGATAGACTTGGCGTTGATGTTATTGAACCTGGTTTTCCTGCCAGCTCAGTTGGAGAGTTTGAGGCTGTCCGCCTTATTGCCCAGGAGCTTAAGCGTCCCACAATTTGCGCTCTGACCCTTGCCAATATTGAAGCCGTAGACAGGGCCTGGGAGGCGGTTAAGGAAGCCGAGCATCCCCGGATTCATGTTTTCCTTTCAGCTTCAGACATTCACCTAGCTCACCAGCTTAAGAAGAGTCGGGATGAGGTTCTAAAGATGTCTCAGGAAACGGTGGCTCGAGCTAAGAGTTATTTAGACGACGTTGAGTTCTCACCGATGGATGCCAGTCGTGCTGACCCTGCTTACATCTACCAGATTCTGGAAGCAGTGATCAACGCTGGAGCAACCACGGTTAACATCCCCGATACTGTGGGCTATGCTACCCCTCAGGAATTTGGCGGCTTAATCCGGGGCATACTGGACAATGTGTCTAATATCGACAAGGCTGTGATCAGCGTGCATTGTCATGATGACCTGGGGTTGGCTGTGGCTAATAGTCTCGAAGCAATAAGGGTAGGTGCGCGACAGGTTGAATGTACTGTTAACGGCATCGGTGAACGAGCTGGCAACGCTTCTCTAGAGGAAATTGTCATGGCTTTAAAAACTCGCCAGGATTTCTTCAATCTAACCACCGGTATTGATACGACTCAAATTTACCGGGCAAGTCGTTTAGTTAGCGAGCTTACTGGTTTTTCCATCCAGCCTAACAAAGCTATCATTGGGGCAAACGCCTTCCGCCATCAGTCAGGTATCCATCAAGATGGCGTGCTCAAAAAGTCTATCACTTACGAAATTATGGACCCTAAATCGGTGGGCATACCCTCGAGTACCCTGGTGCTGAGTAAGGTGAGTGGTAGGCATGCCTTCAAGGAGAGACTATCCGAGCTTGGCTACACTTTAAGCGAAGAAGACTTAAACCGCGCCTTTCAGGGCTTCAAAGAGTTAGCAGATAAGAAAAAGGAAGTCACAGACCGGGATATTGAATCTCTGATAGCCGAGGAACTGCGCACTGTTACCGAAGTGTACCATCTTGACCATGTTGAAGTTTCCTGCGGTGACCATAGTATCCCTACGGCCACAGTTAGGCTCATCGGTCCAGACGGGCAGAGTTTGGCTGATGCTGCTTTGGGTACAGGTCCTGTGGATGCCGTATATAAAGCTATCAACCGCATAGTTGGGATACCTAATAAACTCACGGAGTTCACCGTTAAATCGATTACCGAGGGGATTGATGCCATCGGGGAGGTTTTGATACGTATAGAGAGTAAGGGTGTAACCTATACCGGGCGTGGTGCTGCCACTGATGTCATTGTTGCCAGTGCCAAGGCATACATGAATGCCCTGAATCGTCTGTTGGCGGCAAAAAAGGGGAGTAAGTAATATCGAAGGCAAGAATTAAGCTCTCTGAAATCTTCTGAATGCGGAGGTGATGAATTTGAGTCCCTTGCTAGAAATGATATTGAGGTTTTTATTGGCTGTTGCCTTGGGGGCAGGCATTGGTTATCAGCGGGAGCGGGCAGGCAAAGCAGCGGGAATGCGCACGCATATATTAGTTAGCTCCGGAGCAGCCCTTTTCACCTTGGTATCTATATACGGGTTTAGTGGTGCAGTGGTTGACATCTCTCGAGTTGCCGCTGGAGTAGTAGTTGGAATTGGTTTTATCGGCGCCGGCGTTATTCTCCGTGGCCAGCGTGAAGAAGAGGTAGCAGGACTAACCACCGCAGCCACCATCTGGATAACTGCCGCTATAGGTCTAGCTGCCGGGGCAGGAATGTATTTGGTCTCTGTTATAGTAACTGCGATTATCATAGGTGTTTTGCTGCTCCCTAAGATTCGTGGTTAAGAAAATCATTGCGAGCAGAGCGAAGCAATCTCAATGAGAACGCCGGTTCAGGAATTTTAACGGCGCCCCTGGCGAAGTGACATTTGTCATGCTCAAAATTTTGCACACTGCTGATATTCACCTCGGGGCGAAGTTCTCGGGTCTAGGAAATAAGAGCGACTCCCAGCGGGAGCAATTGAGAACTACGTTCAAGAACGTCATAGCCACTGCAATAGATGAAAGGGTGAATATCATTTTAATTGCCGGGGACCTATTCAATGCTAACCAGCAGCCGCAAAAAAATATAGATTTGGTAATAGAGCAATTTAATTTGCTTGGGTCAAATAATATTCCAGTCTGCCTTATCCCCGGCACGCATGATTCTCTTGATTCCTCGTCAATTTACAGAAAAGTTGACTTTGAAGGAAAATGCTCTAATCTAAAAATTTTTGCTGATGAAAATATATCCTCCAAGGAGTATCCCGGCCTTGATTTAACGGTATATGGGAAGCCAAATCTGAGTAATAGGTCCTACATAAGCCCATTGAAAGGGCTCAAGCGTTCGACCTCAAGTAAGTTTCATATCGCTATGGCTCACGGGTCGTTCTATATCCCGGAAAAGATAGCGGAGGATGACCATGTCTTCAGGCTTGAGGAAGTTAGAGCCAGTGGCATGGACTATCTGGCGCTGGGGCACTGGCACCGAGTCTATAGCTGCTCAGAAAAACCTCCAGCCTGGTATTCCGGCCCGCCGGAGTGGATACCTGACCAAAGAGAAAGAGGTGCTGTGCTTTTAGTTAGCCTTCTGGACTCCGGCGAGGTTAAAGTTGAACCCAAAAAGCTTGGACTTCGTGACTATGACGAAGTAGAGATAGACATGAGTGAAATACAAGAACTGGCGACGCTAAAAGCGAGAATCTCCGAGGGGGCAAATCAAGATCTGGTAAGAAAAGCCACCATTAAGGGGCTTCGCGATGCCGAACTCATAGTAAATCCTGAGGAATTGGAAACCGAATTGGGGGAGAAATTTTTTCATCTTGGTGTTATGGATAAATCTCATCCACAGTCAGGAGAGATCACAGAGGATGAAGAGCGGTTGATTAGGAATAGATTTATTAAGCTAATGAAGGGGCAAATCGAGAGCTCGGAGGGGGAAGAGAAAGACATTGCTGAAAGTGCCCTTCAGTATGGCATAGCTCTTCTGGATGGGAAGGAAGTCTTATAATGTGGTTGAAAAGGATTGAGCTCAAAAACTTCAAGAGCCTTGTTGATTTTCAAGCTCAGTTCAGCCCTGGGATAAATGTGGTCAAGGGCCAGTTAAATGAAATGGGGAAGTCCACTTTACTCGAGGGTATCGTTGTTGCCCTTTTCCATAATCCTAGAAGCACTGCGAAGTCGCTTAAAGATTATGTTTCCTGGGGCTCGACCGGGCAGTGTCGAACTAGCCTTGAGTTTGAGAATAAAGAGAATAAATATTTGCTGGAGAAGGATTTTGGCAAAGGAACCATCAGGCTTATTGACTATAATAACCTAGAAGAGCTTGATACCTTCAAAGAAACCTCAGGGAAAATGGCGGAGCTACTGGGAACCAATTCTGACGGGCTCTTTACATGCACTTCTTGTATCCGTCAAGCTCAGGTAGGTGAGATCTCATCAGGTAAGAAGGAAATTAGCGAGAGCTTAGAAGAGGTTATAACTGGAGGTGAGGAAAGCACCCTTGCCTCGCAAGTCATACGAAAGCTAGAGGACAAAATCTCTGAGATTAGAAAGGGATTGGATAGACCGGCTAAGTTCGCAGGCACAATAAAAAGCTTGAAAAACGATACAGAGAGGGTTTCCCAGAGACTGAAGGAAGTTAGAGAAGAGGTATCAAAAGTTGAAACTCGAAGGGCCGAACTAGCAGAAATTGACAAAGAACTTGTTCAGGTCCAGCAGGAATATGCACGCTCTAAGGCTTTACTGGACAAGAATAAGCAGCGTAGGGAGACAGAGGCATCTATAGAAGACTTCACCCAGAAATATGATGAGTTGGAAAAGCTACTTGGCGAGATAAATAAGCTAATGACCAAGCTTGAAGGAGCAAACGAGGCACTCAGGTCCATTGAAGGACTAGAAAATGAGCAGCAGGTCTCAGAATTTAGAAAGGAGCTGGATGCAATCCAGAATAGGCGTGGGGATATCGAGAAGGATCTAGCTATACGAGAAGAAGAGGTAACTGAGACGAAAGAAAAGCTGGACAGAAGAAAATCCCTTAGATTTCTCGGTTCAGGGAGAGGCATAGCTACTTCGATAATAATATTGGCAGGCGGGATAATTGGAGCCTTGGTTGGCCCCTTCTACCTCCTGGGGTTGATAATCTTGGGCGCAGTTCTTCTTGCCATAACTACGTGGGCGAGAACTGCCCTCATTCGAGATAAGACTAATCTTTCGGGCATTGAAGAGCGCATTCAAAAAATGAAGGAAGCTCTCGGTGAACTTGGGAAGGAAGAGAAGGAATTGCTAGCTAAGTCTAAATGTAACACAGTAGTTGAGTTCGATAAGAAGGAAATGGATTTTAAAACTTCGCTTAAAGATAAAGGAGGGTTAGAAGCTCAGCTAAAGGGGATGTTAAGAGGTAAGACGGCCGAAGACTTCCAAAAGCAAAAACGAGAAATAGCGAGAGGGTTAGCAGTTGAGCAGGCAAAACTCTCCGAGGAATTAAAGGCTACAGCTCTAAGCCCTGATGAATATATCAAGTTGGAAAGCAAAGTCGAAGGTTTAGGGAAAAGGCAAACTGAGCTCGAAGGGCGAAAAAGGCACTGCCAAGTAATCATTGAGCAGGCAAGATTTAATATAGAGGACCAAATTAAGCAGGAAGAGGAACTGGAAAGCCTTCAGGAAGCTTTGAAACAAGAAGAAAAAAAGGTGAAAGTCTATGGATCAGCCAGGGAATTCATCTCTAGGGCCAGGACCGAGACTCTTTCGTCAGCTAACGAAGCTTTGGAGAAGGAAATACAGAGATATTTCGCGGTCTTTACCAATGGTAAGTATAAGCAGGTAAGAATCAGCAAAGAGGAGTTAAAATTCTGGGTGTATTCGGATGAGAAAGGAGACTGGGCTAAGCCCGAGGAATTAAGTGGTGGGGTAATTGATGAGTTCTATCTAGCATTTCGACTCGCCCTGGCAGAGTTGATATTTGGCGATAAGAAGCCGCCTTTGATATTAGATGACCCCTTTGTTAATTTTGACTCTGTCCGTCTGGCTAACACGCTAAACTTTTTCAAAACGCTGGCCTCGGATTATCAAATCATCATATTCACGCTGAGCGATTTATATGACAAAGTAGCTGATAACATTATTTTGTTAGGTGAAAAGGAGACGCCTTTGGGACAAATTCAGTACTCATCATAGCGAGCATGGTTTCTATGATAGGCTGCAAAGCGAGAGGTAAATAGTATGGAATTTGATATAGCGGTTTTACCCGGTGATGGGGTTGGTCCGGAGGTAATAACCCAGGCGCTAAAGGTTTTGCAAACCGTGGGTGAGAAATTCGGGCATAGCTTCCGCCTTCATGATGGTCTCATAGGTGGCGTTGCCATAGATACTCTGGGCACAGCCCTTAGCAATGAGACCTTAAATATGTGTAAACAATGTGATGCGGTTCTGCTCGGCGCAGTTGGCGGTTCTAAGTGGGATGATCCTCAAGCCAAAATCCACCCTGAAGATGGACTTCTGGCTTTACGCAAAGGGCTGCGACTGTTTGCTAATTTGCGCCCCGTGAAAGTTTCCCCTATGCTGGTGAATTCCACTAATCTCAAGCCGGAGGTGGTTAAGGGAGTTGACTTGATGGTGGTTAGAGAACTCACAGGCGGAATTTACTTTGGTCAGCCCAAGAAACAGTGGCGAACTTCGGAAGGAAGGCAGGCAGTCGATACTCTAGCTTATTCTGAGGTAGAAATTAAGCGCATATTAAGGGTGGGCTATGAGTTGGCTCGCAGCCGCCGGAAGAAGCTAACTTCTGTGGATAAAGCCAATGTTCTCCAGTCATCCCGGCTATGGCGGCAGATTGCCATAGAAGTTTCCGCTGATTACCCCGATATTGAACTTCAGCATATGCTGGTTGACGCCTGTGCTATGAGGTTTATTCAACGCCCTGCTGAATTTGATGTTCTGGTCACCGAAAACATGTTTGGCGACATCCTCACTGATGAGGCTTCCATGCTGGCTGGCTCTATGGGCATGCTCCCTTCGGCTAGTTTAGCAGGAATTCCCAGGGGAAAAACCTTCGGCATGTATGAGCCAATTCATGGCAGCGCTCCCAGTCGGGCGGGGCAAAACCTGGCTAACCCTATTGCCACTATCTTGAGCGTAGCTATGATGTTTCGCTATTCCTTTGCGCTGGAAACTGAAGCACAGACTGTGGAAAATGCTGTCCTCGCTACCCTGGAGCAAGGTTATAGGACTTACGATATAATGTCAGAAGGCAAGATTCGGGTGGGAACAAAGGAAATGGGAGATTTGATTGCTCAAAAAGTGAAAGGTTAAGGTAATTTTCCATGGCAACAGTACAGCTTTATGATACCACTCTAAGAGATGGTGCCCAGCAGGAAGGGATTTCTTTGTCTGTCGAGGATAAGCTGAAGATTTGCCAGAAGCTGGATGAGCTAGGCATTGACTTCATAGAGGGCGGCTGGCCCGGTTCTAACCCTAAGGATACCGAGTTCTTTGCCAGAGTACGGAATTTGCGCTTGACCCATGCTACCCTGGTGGCCTTTGGCAGCACCAGACGTTCCAATTGCCCGGCAGAAGGAGACTCTAATCTCCAAGCTTTACTTGAGGCCAAAACCAAGATGGTCACTATCGTGGGAAAAGCCTGGGATAAACAGGTAACCCGGATTCTGGAGACAACGCTGGAAGAAAACCTCAGCATGATTACAGATTCCATAAGTTACCTCAAGGCAAAAGGGTTCCGGGTTTTCTTCGATGCTGAGCACTTCTTTGATGGCTATAAAGATAATCCTGAATATGCCCTGCAGGTGGTGACGGCTGTGGCTAAGGCTGGTGCAGAATGCCTGGTTCTTTGCGATACCAATGGTGGCAGCCTGCCACAACAGATAGCGGAGGCTATTAAAGCTGTTAAAAAGGCAAGCCCTGTCGCTTTGGGCATTCACACCCATAATGATGCCGAGCTTGCCGTAGCTAACTCCCTGGCTGCCGTGGAAGCGGGAGTTATTCAGGTCCAAGGAACCATTAATGGCTATGGCGAGCGCTGCGGCAATGCCAATCTTTGTTCCATCATAGCGACTTTGAAACTTAAGATGGGCATTGATTGCATTACTGAAAACCAGCTAAGCAAACTCAGCGACGTCTCTCGCTATATATCAGAACTGGCTAACATGCCTCATTATGACCGTCTTCCCTATGTAGGCGATGATGCCTTCACTCATAAGGGTGGAATTCACGTATCAGGCTTAATAAAATGGGAGGATAGCTACCAGCACATAAACCCGAGTCTAGTAGGCAACCGCCCGCATGTTGTTGTTTCCGAATTGGCCGGGAAGGGAAGTATTATCTTTAAAGCTAAAGAGCGTGGACTACCTGTCCCTAAAGGCAAGGAGATTGAGAAGGTGCTGGAGCAAATTAAGTTGTTAGAGAAGCAGGGTTTTCAATATGATGTTGCCGAGGCGTCCTTCGACCTTCTGCTCCGCCGGGTTCAGCCCGACTATCGGCCACCTTTTGAGCTAGTTGACTTCATGGTGGTGGTAGAAAAACGGCGCCGCCCGCCCACCAGAGGAAACCAGGAAGAGCCATTGTCAGAAGCCACTATCAAGGTCAAGGTGGATACTAGGGTAGTGCATACGGCTGCTGAGGGCGATGGCCCGGTCGACGCCCTCGACCAGGCTTTGCGCAAAGCTTTACTCCAGTTCTATCCTGACTTGACTGATGTAAAACTTATAGATTATAAGGTGCGTATCCTCGAAGAAACCGCAGGCACTGCATCCCAGGTCCGGGTGCTCATTGAATCCAGCGACGGCAGGGAAAACTGGCGGACGGTAGGCAGCTCCACTAACATTATCGAAGCTAGCTGGCTGGCTCTGGCTGACAGTATCGAATATTGGCTGACAAAGCAGGCCGGAAAAGCAAAAGTCTGACTTCCACTGCATGTCCATGGCCGTTGGTTGAAATCCCGCACCCCAAAAAGTGCAGAAATTATGAAATTAACATAATAGTAAATATGGGCAGGTAAAACATGACGCTTGAAAGAAAAATAGCAAACCTATTTCGAATGGATGAGAAAACACGGCGGCGTCATGCTAATCCCTGGAGCGGTTACTCTCGCTCTTCTATGGTTCCTCTTATCGGTTTAGCATTCTGGAGCAGGGTCTGGCTTGGATGGTGGTCTCTTGTTCCAATTATTATCGTGCTTTTGTGGGTATGGTTTAACCCGCGAATCTTTCCCGAACCGAAAAGCACCAATAATTGGGCATCAAAAGTAGTCCTTGGCGAATGGGTCTGGATGAATAGGAAAAAGGTTCCGGTGCCGAAACATCATCTTTTTATGCCTAATATTTTGTCGGCGATAAGCGCAATTGGTGCCATTCCATTTATCTGGGGATTATTCGTATTGGAAATATGGCCAACAGTTCTCGGTGGGGTTGTTATTCTTATCAGCAAGTTGTGGTTTGCGGATCGAATGGTTTGGTTATATGAGGATATGAAGGACGCAACAGTAGAATATAGAAGCTGGTTATATTGATTCCTAACAAAAGCAGTGTTCGGAACTCTGCGGTTGCTTGGCAACCTTGCCCTTCGGGTCACATAACGGCGAGCATACGGCTACGCTTCACTCCGCCCAAATGCTCAGCCTTGCCTCAAACTTCGTATGTCCATGGCCGTTGCACAAAATTGCTCTTTAAAAGAGAAGGAGGAAAGCGCCATGGATAAGGTAGAGTCCAATCTTGGGTTCAGGTTCATGGCTTTCAGCTACAAATTTCGTGATCTTCGCTTGCCCCGCATGAATATCTTGAAAGAGGTGGGGGTAAAGCCGGGATTTCACGTGCTCGATTATGGCTGTGGACCCGGGAGTTACATAATCCCCCTCGCAGAATTGGTAGGCGAATCAGGGAAAGTTTATGCCCTGGATATCCACCCACTGGCAATTCGTAAGGTTCAGGATATCGCCTCAAAAAAGCAACTGTCGAACGTGGAAACCATTCTTTCCGATTGCCAAACCGGGTTGCCGGATAATAGCTTAGACGTGGTTCTATTGTACGACATCTTTCACCACTTGAGCGACCCAGATGGAGTGCTAAAGGAATTACATCGAGTATTGAAACCAGCTGGAATCCTATCTTTCGGTGACCACCATATGGAAGAAAGTGAAATAGTGTCTAAAGTAACAAATAGCGGATTGTTCAAGTTGTCGAGAAAAGGCGAAATAACATATACTTTCTTAAAGAAATAATTCACCGCGTAGCGTCGTGTAAAATTCCTCGTCCTCGATGTGATTAGTTCTTGCTTACTATTTTTGTGTCCTTCGTACTGCCTTCTCTGTTTATTGAAAATGCTCTCGCGGTTTAGCACTTCGCCTTTAGCCAGTCCAGAACAAAATCCATTGCTGCCTTTTCCAGGCGCATTTTGTGCTTGGCACCGGGTATTATTTTTAACTCTTTGGGCTCTTTAGCTTTCTGGTAGAGCTTATGTGCATGCTCCAGGGGTATTACTTCGTCGGCATCTCCATGAACCAAAAGCAGGGGGCGGGGAGAAATTCTATCAATCCACTTGATTGGAGAGACGGTCTCAATTCCCTTTTCCCATTCTTCTATTGAGGGCGGAAAATCTTTATCCCTGATTGCCCCGATTTGGCGAAACCGTTGGATAATGTCCAGAGTCGTTTCTCTTTGAGGGAGGGAGCGAAAATCCGCAGGGCAGGCACAGGTTGTCACTGAAGATACTCTGGGGTCATGGGCTGCGGTATAAACGGAAACCGCTGCCCCTCCACTAAATCCCAGTAAGCAGAAACGAGTTTTATCTACCTCTTCCAGGTTATACAGGAAATCAAGAGCGGCTTGTAAATCTCGACTCCAGCCCAGGAGGTCCAGGTTACCTTCGCTCCTTCCCGTTCCCCGGAAGTTAAAGATTAAGGTGATGAAGCCAGCATGGCAGAAGCGCTGCGCCAGCAGTGGATAGCCCCTGTCGGTGGGGTCGGGGGGAACATCCGGAATGCCATGGCAGATGCACAAGGCGGGATGACCCTTGTCCCCTGACGGAACATGAAGCTCGCCGACGAGTTCAAGCCCATCGGCTTCCAAGCGGATTTCTTTTACCTTCATCTTTTATCAACCCCATAAATTTGCTTTAAGTTTAATTGGGGTAGTTTAAAGGGTCAAAAGTAATAGACTCGCCTTCTCCTCCTAAAAATAAGACCAGCTATGAGCCCCAGCAACAAACCTCCAATGTGAGCTTGCCAGGCTATCCCGGGAAGGAAAGAAAGGAAAAAGAAGATTAAGATGGCTACCCAGAGTGGCATGGGGACAGGGATGGGAAGTATAATAACTGGCACCTTGGGGACCATGACCGCCAGGGCTCCACCAAGGGCAAAAATGCCACCCGAGGCTCCTATCCCTGTTGAAGATGGGTTCGCGAGAAGGACAAAGAGAATATTCCCTGCCAGTCCTCCGAGAAAAAATACTGCCAGGAAGCTTTTCTCCCCCGCTGCCCGGATGAGGAAGCTTCCCAGGAAATACAAAGCTATCATATTGAATAATATGTGGAAGAAACTGCCGTGGACAAACATGCTGCTTATGATGGTCCAGGGTTGTTGTGAGAGTTGATCTGGTCTCAAGCCAAGAAAGCGGACAACTTCATTGATGGGATCCCCACCAATCACTAACTCGATTACGAAGATTAAGACATTTAGAGCTATTAGAAACCACAGGACATTTAAATTGACAGGGCGATAAGTTCGCATTGTGCAATTATAGGTTAAATCTGGCTTCTAGTTCAACAGGCGGGCTCAAAGAACTTGTGGGTTATGGAATGTATTGTAATATCCGCTGCGGTAAGTTTATAATGGAGAACATATTTAGGCGGGCGAGATAGTTTCTTTGCGGGAATTTTAAGTGAGCGAGCAAAGTCCAGAGCAAAAACGAAAACTTCCCACAATAGCCATAGTAGGCATAATTCTGGCAGTCCTCTGTGGCATCTCATTGTACATACGCATATACCTGCCTCATGACCAAATTTTTGTCAATGGCTGGGTCTGGTTTCGCGAGACTGATGCCTATTATTACATGCGCAACATAGAGGTTCTGGTTCATAATTTTCCCCACTTCAATACCTTTGACGCCTACGCGCTCTATCCCGGTGGCGGTATGGGGCTTACTCGGCCATTCTTCGCCTGGCTTATCGCTGGCATTATTCGGCTTGTTAGCTGGGGGGTACCAACTCTGCATCACATGGAAGTGGTGGCCGCTTACATGCCCGCTATTCTGGGCACTCTGACGCTCATCCCGGTGTACTTTATCGGCAAGGAGCTGTTTAACCGCTGGGTGGGCGTAATTTCAGCCGCCCTGGTTGTCATCCTGCCTGGCGAATTTCTGCATCGTTCTTTGCTTGGATTTACCGACCACCATGTAGCTGAGACTTTGTTTAGCACTGTGTCCATACTCTTTCTAATAATGGCCATCAAGCGAGCTCGAGAAAGAGAGATTTCCTTCAGCCACATCCTCAATAGAGACTGGTCAACTATCACCAAGCCCCTCGTCTACAGCCTCCTGGCAGGCGTCTTCCTGGGTATCTATCTGCTTTCCTGGCGGGGTGGGCTGATGTTCATCTTCATTATATTTGCTTATCTGGTGATTCAGTTCGTCGTGGACCACTTAAGGCATAAATCGAGCGACTATCTGTGTATTGTGAGCACTCCTTTTTTCCTTATTGCCTTCCTCATGCTTCTTCTCTTATTGGGCAAGGGCGTAGATACCCTTTCTCGTGTATCTCTGCTGGTTGCCATAGTAGTGCCGATAGTCTTAAGTATTATCTCGCGGCTCATGGCCGGCCGGGCCTTGAAGCCTGTTTACTATCCTTTGGCCTTGCTGGGAGTGGCTGGCATCGGTCTGGCTGCCTTACATGCCATTAATCCCTCTTTGCTTCGGTCCATGCTGCACCAATTCAGCATTTTCACCCCGTCCGGCGCCAGTCTGACTATCATGGAGGCGACTCCCATTCTTTTCCCGCATGGCAGTTTCACCTTAAGTATGGCCTGGGCCAACTTCACCACCTCCTTCTTCATCTCGTTCATTGCCTTGGCCATGCTTGCTTTTGTCGTTGTTAAGGAAAGAAGTGCCGATAAGACCTTGTTCCTGGTCTGGAGCGTAATAATGTTGCTAGCGGTCCTGGGGCAGCGACGCTTCGGTTACTACTATGCCATAAACGCTGCCTTGCTCACAGGCTATTTCTCCTGGAAAATGCTGGACATTGCTGGCTTAAGCAAATTACTGGCTAAGTCTAAAGAAGTAGTGGGAGCAGTTAAAAAATTCAAGAAGAGGGAAAAGAAAACCAGGGAAAAAGCGAAGCCAAAAACATTTATGCAGCCCAGAGGCACCTGGGTAAGGGTTATCGTTGTCGGAATAGTCATCTTTTTCCTGGTCTTTTTCCCCAATATCGGGCTGTGGAGAGAGGAGCCTACGAGAATTGTTGACGGGCTTTATATTGGATATACACGGCCACTCGCCGAGGCACAAAATTTTATTATGGACGAGGGATGGTATAGCTCGCTTCAATGGCTAAAGGATAACAGCCCCGAACCTTCTGATGACCCCGATTTCTATTATGAGCTTTATCCACCGAAGAATGAGTTCGAATATCCCGATACAGCCTATGGGGTGATGTCCTGGTGGGACTATGGCTACTTCATAATGCAGATTGGCCACCGCATGCCCAATGCTAATCCCACACAGGCCCGGGCTCGTGAAGCTGGCCAGTTCTTCACCGCACAGAACGAGACCTCCGCCAGTATGCTAGCCGACGAGTTGGGTACGAAATATGTGATGATTGACTCTGCCATGGCAACTGGCAAGTTCTATGCTATGGCCGAGTGGGCCGGCAAAAACGTGAGCGAGTTTTACGAATATTATTACGTGTCGACAGAAGAGGGTGGACAGTGGACAACCTTGTTCTATCCTGCTTTCTACCAGTCCATGGTAATCAGGCTTTACAACTTTGATGGCAAAGCCGTGGTTCCCGCCACGAATTCGTCGATAGTCATATCTTACGAAGAGCAGCCAATGAGTGACGGACAGAAGTATAAGGCAATCACCAGCGGGCAATCTTTCGCCACTTATGAAGATGCCCAGGCCTATATCGCCAGTCAGACGTCTGGCAACTACAGGATAGTAGGCACCAGCGCCTCCGCTAGCCCCGTGCCCCTGGAGGCATTGGCCAACTACGAGCGCGTCTATCCCGACCCCGAGGCCAAAATAACCACAGCAACTGTGAAAATTTTTGAGTATCTTGGCTCAAGTGAGTCCTGAGTATAAACACAGCCATCATTACCACTGGCGGAAACTCTCCTTTTTGCCATTGCGAGCGAAGCGCGGCAATCTCACTGCCTCGACGGAGACTGCTCTGGTTGCCTTCGCCAGCCTCGCAACGACGGGCGAAACATGTCATTGCGAGCACCTGAAAGGTGCGTGGCAATCCCCCTGCTTGAAGCCCAAACACGGTTGTAGTGCGACCTTTTAAGGTCGTGCGCTCGTGCCATTGCGGTGGCTCCCGGCGCGTGGATGAAATCAGAACTTGGCAGTAAACCCCAAAAAGTATATGATGGGTGAAAGAAGCCGGAATTTTAGATATTATGAACAAAAGGATTGTCTTCCATCCTTACGCATTGCATAAGATGGGCAAGAGGGGGATAGTCCAGACTAATGTTGAAGAAACGATAGCAGCGCCAAATTCTGTTGTCGAGGCGAAATTCGGAAGAAAGATCGCTCAGAAGATGTATGGCAGGTATTTGCTGAGAGTGGTTTTCGAGGAGCACGCGGACTATTATTTGGTGATAACTGCATATCCAGCCAGGCCGCAACGATACTTACGGAGGTGAAATTGTGGGAATAAAGTATGTCAAAGACATAGATGTCCTCAATATAGAACTTCAAGAGGGAAGCTTTGAATATAGCGAGGAGATTGGCGAAGGAGTGATCTTAGACATCGGAAAGAAGGGCGATATACTAAGCATTGAGATAATCGACGCTACCAAGCGACTGGGAAAAGAAGTCGCTGACAAAATCACCAAAAGGTATGTGGCTGCCGCCTGAAGCGCGTGCTATGTCTTGCCTGAAGGCAACCAGCCCCTTTCTTCATGTCATTGCGAGCACCTGAAAGGTGCGTGGCAATCCCCCTGCTTGAAGCCCAAACACGATTGTAGTGCGACCTTTCAAGACCGTGCCCTCCTGCTATTGCTGCGGCTCCCGGGGCATGGATGATATGAGAACTTGGCAAAAAGCCCTTAGAGAGTATATGATAGAGAAAGAGCAGATCGATTAATTGTGAGGCGATTGGCATGACAAAGATTATTTTTCGTGCTGAAATTCTTCAAGAAGGTGACCTTTACGTAGGTCTTTGCCCTGAACTCAACGTTTCCAGTTTTGGAGAGACCGTTGAAGAAGCGAGACGCTCTCTCCATGAGGCAATGGAGGCATTTATTGAAGAATGCGAAGCGATGGGAACATTGGAAGATGTAATGAGTGAAGCTGGCTTTGTCAAAGAACATGATACCTGGGTTCGGCGCAAGCCTGTTGTCGAGGAAGCCTTATCCATTGGATGAAAGGTGCCAGCGCAAAGAATTACCCCAATCCATTATTCCAAACTAATCCAGATATTTGAACTAGAAGGATTCAAAATTAACCGTCAAAAAGGAGATCACATTATTATGACCAAACCAGGTGTAAAGCGGCCTGTGGTTATTAGAGTCAGTCCTCACAAAGTTCCGGTAACTCATATCCGGACTAATCTGACGACGGCTGGGCTGAGTCGGGAAAAGTATTTTGAGCTTTTGAATGTGGTAGGGTAGGGCAATAGCGTATCTGAATTAATCCTCATCGGCGTTACGGGATGCAGCATTGTCTATCAGAGACCCACACCGTCGTTGTGAGTCCCAGTGCAATCGAAAGGAGTGGGAAGAGATGTTTAAATATACAATTGTAATTGAAAAAGCTGATGGTAATTATTCTGCATACTGCCCGGATTTGCCCGGCTGTGTAGCTACGGGGGCAAGTGTAGAAGAAACGACGGAAAGAATAAAAGAAGCTATTGAATTCCACATTGAAGGACTCAAGGCGGAAGGCTTGGACGTGCCGCCGCCTGCCACTACTGCTGCTCTTGTTGAAGTAGCACTGTAGAGGATTAATGATAGCCAATTCGCGGATTATCACAATCATTGCGATGTCTGTTCTCTCATATCATTGCGAGTCCCGATGTAATCGGGACTCGCAATCTCTTTTCTCAGCACCTGTACTGAGGGCAGTCGAAGGAGTGACCCCCGCTAAGCTGGGCATTCTGTCCCTGAACATCCCCCTTAGAGTAAGGGGGATAAAGGGGGTTACCTTCATAAAGTGACCTTCACTTGGCAATCCCCTTGCCTAAAGCCCAATCACTATTGTAGTGCGACCTTTCAAGGTCGTGCAATCCTACCACTGCACGAGGCTAACCCGCCTGCCAGGCCGTAGCGGGCAGGAGCCTTGCACTACGTTTTTGAGCTTTGATTTTTGAATTGTTTGGGCCTGTTCTGAAGCGTAAGCGAGGAATCCCGTTCCTCCCAACGTCGACTTGAGTTCCCGAACGCTCTTCTGATAAAGTACTGGCAGAATAAGAAGGTAACAAGTTAACAGTCATGGATAGTGTAGTTACGTAAAATGAAGAAAGCGCGACCAAGCCAGTCAAAAATCACCGATAACACATCACCCATCACCGATAAGACTGTTGTCTGTAGCATCGGCCTCGGCTACGTCGGCTTGCCCCTGGCTTTGGCCTTCGCCAAAGCTGGTTTAAATATGCTCGGAGTTGACGTTCAGCAAAGGTGAGTCTTGAGTAAAAACACAACAATAGTAACCGGCGGGGCGGGATTCATCGGTTCTCACTTGGCTGAGGAGCTGCTGAAACGTGGTTATCAGGTGATAATTCTTGATGACCTCTCTACGGGGAAGAGAGGAAATATCGAGCCGATTCTAACCCAGGGTAACATTCAATTCATCGAGGGAAGCGTTACCGACTTGCCGCTGCTCAATAAGCTTTTCCAAAACGTTAGCTACGTGTTCCATCTGGCAGCTATCCCAAGTGTTCCTCGAAGCATAGAGAGCCCCCTGGCTTCACATAATGTAAACATAACCGGTACCTTGAATGTGTTGCTAGCAGCTAAAGATAACAAAGTTAAAAAAGTAATCTATACCTCCTCTTCGGCAGTTTATGGTGATACTCCGACTTTGCCTAAAAGAGAGGATATGTCTCCCAATCCCCAATCCCCATATGCAGTAACCAAGCTCGCCGGGGAATATTACTGTCAAGTTTTTTACGAGGTTTTTCATCTCCCCACCATCTGCCTCAGGTATTTCAATGTCTATGGCCCAAGGCAAGATCCCGGTTCTCAGTATGCAGCTGTTATCCCCAGGTTTATAGACAGACTCTTCAGGAACGAGTCACCTATCATTTTTGGCGATGGTGAGCAGACCAGGGATTTTACTTTCGTGAAGGATGCTGCAGAAGCCAATATTCTGGCTACCGAAAGCGATGCCGCTGGAGTTTTCAACATCGGCACGGGGAGGAGGGTCTCCATAAACGAATTGGCAAGGCTTATCACTGGACTCATGGACAAGGATAGCAAGCCAATTTATCAAAAGCCCAGACTCGGGGATGTGAAGCATAGCCTTGCTGACATCTCTAAAGCTAAGCAATTTGGTTATAATCCGGGGTATAATTTAGAGGAAGGATTGAGAGAAACCATGAGAGGTTTTGGACAATGGCCTGCATAGACGAAAATATTAGAAGCAGGTCTGCCAAAGTGGGCATAGTGGGGCTTGGTTATGTCGGGCTTCCCCTCGCAGTTGCTTTCTCAGAAGCAGGCTTCAAGGTATTAGGGTTTGATATTCAGCAAAAGAGAGTGGATTTGGTTAATCAAGGCAAGCCTTATATTGCCGATGTCTCCGAGGCTCGCCTTTCATCGGCGTTAGCCAATAACCTTCTAGAGGCAACCACAGACCAGAGCCGCCTTGGGGAGGTAGATGCCATATGTGTCTGTGTGCCCACTCCGCTTACCAAAACCAAAGACCCGGAGCTCTCTTATGTAATTAGTGAGTCCGAAGTCGTCTCCAGGTACCTTCAGAAAGGGCAATTAGTGGTCCTCGAGAGCACAACCTACCCAGGCACCACCCGGGAGGTAATGCTACCAATTCTAGAACGCTCTGGACTGAAAGCTGGCCAGGATTTCTACCTCGCCTTCTCCCCGGAGATGATTGACCCTGGCAGCAAGAAATATACCATCAAAAACACTCCCAAGATAGTCGGCGGCATAAACCATGAGTCTACCAAGCTTGCCGAACTCCTCTACCAGCAGGTAGCAGACATCGTGATTCCCGTTTCCTGTCCTGAAGTTGCCGAGTTAACCAAGGTATTTCAAAACGTCTTCCGCAGCGTGAACATCGCCCTGGTCAATGAGCTTGCCCATCTTTGTGAGAAGATGGGTTTAAGTGTCTGGGAAGTTATTGACGCAGCTTCTACCAAACCTTTCGGCTACATGCCCTTTTATCCCGGCCCCGGCATCGGCGGGCACTGCATCCCGCTCGACCCCTATTACCTGGCCAACAAAGCCCGGGAGTTTGATTTCCATACCAGGTTCATCGAGCTCGCCGCCGAAATCAACGAGCATATGCCTTATCACGTTGTTTTTCGCATTCTCGAAGCCTTAAACGATAGGGGTAAGAGCTTGAACGGCGCTAAAATCCTTGTCCTTGGCGTAGCTTACAAGAAAGATGTTGAAGATACCAGAGAGTCTCCTGCATTAAAAATAATTCAGCTTCTTCACGAAAAAGGGGCTGAGGTTAGCTACAATGACCCTTACGTATCTCAGATTCATGTGCCCGCAGGGGACATGAAATCGGTGGAACTCAGCGGTGAATGCCTGGCCTCGGCGGACTGTGTCGTCATAGCCGCTGACCACAGCAGTTATAATATAAGTGAAGTGGTTGCCCGTGCAAAATTGGTATTTGATACGCGTGGAGCAACCAGGGGGCTAAAAGGCAATAATATAGTCAGGTTGGGGGAGTGATATGAGGGCAAGAAGATTGTGCAGAACGATAAACTAATCACTAGTCATCGACGTCCCCTTGCCTCTGGGACGACAAGGCAGCGGAGAGAATTATGGATATATTAGCAAGCAGAAGCTATAATTTATGAAAAGGAAAGAACTTATAGAGCATATAGCTAGACAGGGTGCTTTCCTTCTTCGGGAAGGTCGCAGGCACAGCATATATCGGAGAGGTAGATACAGAACTCAAATTCCAAGGCATACCGAAATTGTTGATGAGCTTGCCAGGAAAATCTGTCGAGATTTAAATATCCCGTTTGTTAGATAATGACTGAAATTGTGAGAGGTGATATTACATGAAATTCAGAGCCGTGATTAAAAAAAGTGGAGACTGGTGGATTGGATGGCTTGTGGACTTGCCCGGTGTAAATGCCCAGGAAAAGAGCAGAGAAGAATTGATGCAGTCGCTGAAAATCGGAGCTGAGGATATGCTTATGCTTCCTGTCGAGCCAGAGGAAGAGGAAGAATTGGTAAGCATTGAAGTATGAGAGATGCTCGGCCTCGATGGACTGTGTCGTCATAGTCGCTGACCACAGCTGTTATAATATGGGTGAAGTGGTTGCCCGTGCAAAACTGGTATTTGATACACGCGGAGTCACCAGGGGGCTAAAACAAGCTAACATCGTTAGATTAGGAGAATAAGGAGAATGCCGGCTGTCGTATTTGAAGTGGTGCCTTACACTGAAAGTGGGACAGCTATTTTCCGGTGCCATGTGGAGTAGACAAGGTGGATAGAAATATCGCTGTTGTCGGCTGTGGATACTGGGGCAAGAACCTGGTTCGCAACTTCGCCGAACTCGGCGCACTCCATACAATTTGCGATGCCGACCCCAAGGTGGTACAGACCCTAAAAACATCCTATCCCGATGTAAATATCGAAACTGAACTTCTCCGTGTCCTTGAGAATGACGAAATAGAAGGAGTGGTTATCGCCACTCCAGCTGTCCTCCATTACTCCATGGCGAAGGAAGCCATACTTGCCGACAAAGATGTTTTCGTAGAAAAGCCGCTGGCTCTAGAGATAGAGCAAGGAGAGGAGTTGGTTGCGCTGGCCGAAGAACACAAAAAGATACTGCTCGTCGGCCATCTCCTCGAATATCATCCCGCTGTTGGCAAGCTCAAAGAGCTTGTTGATAGCGGTGAGCTGGGCAGAATCGAGTATATCTATTCCAACCGGCTTAACCTGGGCAAATTTCGCACTGAGGAAAACATACTCTGGAGTTTCGCTCCCCATGATATCTCAATTATCCTGCTTCTCCTCGGTGAAATGCCGCGAGAAATCTCAGCCCACGGAGGTTACTATCTCAATCGGGACGTCGCCGACGTTACCCTGACCACCCTGGGTTTCAATAACGGCATTAGAGCTCACATCTTCGTCAGCTGGCTCCACCCTTACAAGGAGCAAAAACTGGTGGTAGTTGGCGATAAAAAGATGGCTCTGTTTGATGACACCAACCCCAAAGATAAGCTCCTCCTTTATAGCCACGAGATAGAATGGATTGACAGAAAGCCTGTGCCCCGTCAGGAGCAGCCGGAGCCTGTTAAGATACCCTCAGACGAACCCTTGCGGATAGAATGCCAGGATTTTATCGACTGTATCAAGTCACGAAAGCGACCAAAGGTGGACGGGCACAAGGGTCTCCAGGTACTGCGGGTGCTGTCTTATTGTCAGAGGTCACTTGAGAGCAAGGGTAAAGTTATCTCATTAGACAATGCCCACAAGGACTTTTTCGTCCATGAAACCAGCATCGTGGAGGAGCCATGCCGGATTGGGAAAGGAACCAAAATCTGGCACTTCTCCCATATTATGCCTGACACAAGCATCGGCGATAATTGCGTTATCGGGCAGAATGTCTTTATCGGCAAAGGCGTCAAGATAGGAAACAACGTGAAAATTGAAAATAATGTCTCCGTTTTTGAGGGCGTAACACTTGAAGACGACGTCTTTTGTGCTCCCTCCTGCGTCTTCACCAATGTTATAAACCCCCGCAGCCGCGTACCACGAAGGCGTGAATTTAAACCAACCCTGGTCGAACAAGGCGCTACCATCGGCGCAAACGCAACTATCGTCTGTGGCAATACCATAGGCCGATATGCCCTCATCGGCGCAGGCTCGGTGGTTACCAAAGATGTTCCCGATTACGCCCTGGTATACGGCAATCCAGCAAGCATTGAAGGATGGGTCTGCGAGTGCGGAACGAAGCTGGATTTTAAGAAAAATGAAAGAACAAAATGTTCTCAATGCGGCAAGGAATACTTCAGGGAAGGAGTTAAAGGAAACGCTAGAGTGGAACGGGCTGGGGCATGACTATTCCTTTTGTCGATTTAAAGGCTCAATATGACTCGATTAAAGATGAGCTTGACGCTGCCATTCATAGGGTAGTGCGAAGTGGGCAGTTCATCCTGGGTCCCGAGGTCAAAGCCTTCGAGGACGAGATGGCAGCCTACTGCGGAACGAAATATGCCATCGGTGTTGCCTCGGGCACCGATGCCCTCCAGCTTGCCTTGCTTGCCTGTGGCATAAAGGCTCGTGATGAGGTCATCACTACTCCCTTCACCTTTATTGCCACCGCCGAGTCTATAGCTAAGTGTGGTGCCACGCCAGTATTCGTGGACATTGACCCGAAAACCTACAACATAGACCCCGAAAAGGTCGCGCAATATCTGCAGTCCAGGCAAATCACCAGTCACCAGTCACCAGGTTCTCCTCTCCCTGAACGGGAGAGGACTAAGGTGAGGGTGAAAGCTATCCTCCCCGTGCACCTTTATGGCCAGCCTGCGGCTATGGAACGTATACTCGATATAGCCAGGAAGCATAACCTGAAAGTAATTGAGGACTGTGCTCAGGCCCTGGGCGCTGAATACTGTAGTCAACAGTCGACGGCCAACAGTCAACAGCAATCAGCCCTGAGTTCTGACCCCAACTCAATAGACTCAATGAACTCAACAAACTGGCGTAGGGTCGGCTCCCTCGGTGATGCCGGCTGTCTCAGCTTCTTCCCCAGCAAAGTTCTCGGTGCGTATGGAGATGGGGGCATGGTGGTCACTAATGACCTTAAGATTGCCGAGACGGTGAGGATTCTCAGGGTTCATGGCTCCAAAACAACTTACCAGCACGTCATGCACGGCTTCAATAGTCGCCTCGATGCCCTGCAGGCGGCTATTTTGCGGATTAAGCTGAGACATTTCAACGATTGGATTGACCAGCGGCGTCAGAAGGCTTCACTTTACTCTGAGCTTCTCAGCAAGATTGGGGGGATTGAGTCACCTTACGTTGCCCCAGGAAGCTCCCATATCTTCAACTACTACACAATCCGAGTGAGGAATTCCCGCAGAAATAGGAATGAACTACGTGAATACCTTAACTCTCAAGGCATTACCACTGCCATTTACTACCCACTGTCTCTCCATCTTCAGGAAGTCTATAAATATCTCAAACATAAATCGGGCGACTTCCCTCACAGTGAACAGGCACAGGAGCAGGTGCTTACCTTGCCTATTTATCCTGAGCTTCGTGATGAGCAGATAGAGGATATAGCGCAAGCAATTAGAAAATTCATGGAAGCCGGTGAATAGTGAATGGTGAATAGTGATTAGTAAATGCTAGTATGACGAATCATAAAGATTTAACTGTTTGGAAGGAATCAGTGGGACTCGCAGTTACCTGTTATAAGGTGACAGAGGGATTTCCACGGCTAGAACAGCGATTAGCTTCCCAGATGTGGCGGGGGGCGGCGATTTCCATAGACAGTAATATTGCTGAGGGGGCAGCTCGTACCGGTAGTAAGGAATTTATTCAGTTTCTTTATATCTCATTGGGTTCTGCCAGCGAGTTGGATACGCAAATTGAAATTGCCAGGGAGATTGGTTTAGGCAATATATCTGAAATTGAAACACTTCAACTGAAGGTGAATGGAATCTCGCGTATGCTGCAGGGCTTAATCCGTTCGGTAAAAACAAAGATTCCTAAAAGCCAATCACGAGTGACCAGTCACCAGTCACCAATCACTAATTACTAAGATGAAAATAGTTCTTGTCGTAGGAGCCAGGCCAAACTTTATGAAGATAGCCCCTCTGCTCAGGGCGATAGCCAAACACAACGCACTCACCGAACACAACAAGCGCAATAAACGCAACAAACTCAATAAACTTTCAATCACTCCCCTTCTCGTCCACACCGGCCAGCATTACGATTATGAGATGTCTCAGATATTCTTCAAGGACCTGGAGCTTCCTCAGCCTGATATCTATCTTGGCGTCGGCTCAGGAACCCATGCCGAGCAGACCGGCAAGGTAATGATCGAATTGGAGAAGGTGCTTTTCGAGGAAAAGCCTCATTTAGTAACAGTGGTGGGAGATGTCAATTCTACCCTGGCTGGAGCTTTGGCAGCGGTGAAGCTTCATGTTCCTATAGCTCATGTTGAGGCTGGGCTGCGTTCTTATGATAGAACCATGCCTGAGGAGATAAACAGACTTCTCACTGACGCTATCTCCGATTACCTTTTTACTCCTTCCCCTGATGCTGATGAGAACCTCAGAAAGGAAGGCATACCCGAAGATAAGATTTTCCTGGTTGGAGATGTGATGGTAGATAGTTTACTTCATAATAAAGCTGAAGCTGCAAAATCGGACATATTGCAGAGACTCGGGTTGCTCGCGAATGAGCGCCCATTGGTCGCTCCGGGCCCCAACGAACGCGGTGAACCCAGCCAGTTCAACGAACTCAAGGAACACAACAAACTCAACAAACCCCCTGAGCAATCACCAGTCACTCCTTATGCCTTGCTAACACTGCATCGTCCCAGCAATGTGGATGAAAAAGAAAGCCTGCTCAAAATTATTAAAGCTTTAAGTGAAATCTCTCGAAGAATTCGTATCGTTTTTCCAGCCCATCCTCGCACCCAAAAAAGACTAAAGGAATTTGGTATCCTCGACAACCTACAAATTACCAGTCACCAATTACTAATTACTGAACCATTCGGCTTGCTTGACCAATCACCAGTCACGAATCACCAATTACTCATCATTCCCCCCCTCGGCTACCTCGACTTCCTCAACCTTGAAATGAATGCCAAATTTGTGATGACTGATTCCGGTGGAATTCAGGAGGAAACTACCGTGCTAAGCATTCCCTGTCTCACTCTAAGGAACACCACCGAAAGACCGATAACTATAAGTCAGGGGACCAATATTCTTGTATGGAATGACAGTCAAAGAATTACAGAAGAGGCCTTCAAAATCCTTGATGGCAAAGGCAAAACGGGAAATTGTCCCGGGCTCTGGGACGGCAAGACAGCCGAGAGGATTATAAAGGTATTAGCTAAAGGAGAAGGACTTTGAAGATTCTAATGCTCTTGAGAGGTTTCTTTCCTCCCGATATTCGGGTAGAGAAAGAAGCTCGGTCGCTCCTCAAAGGTGGGTATGAGGTGTTTCTTCTTTCGGCAAACAAAGGTGACATGGCAAACGAGGAAACAGTAGAAGGTATAAAAGTAATTCGTAAGAAATTGCCCCAAGATTTCCCTGGAAGGGCATGGATTTTTTTTTGCTTCCAGGTATCTTTCATCCATCCTTTCTGGAAGAAAGCTCTGGAAGACGCTGTTAAGCAGTATAGAGTGGACGCTATTCATGTTCACGACTTACCGCTAGTGAGTATGGGTTTGAAGATAGCTCGCAAGTTCAATCTTCCTCTCATCGCCGATTTGCATGAAAATTATCCTGAAGCGATAAAAGTCTTGGGGCGAAGCAGGAAGGCCAAAATTCTTAATGTTATCAGCCCCACATGGCGCTGGAAACGACTGGAGAGGTTTTGCGTCCACCAGGCAGACGCAGTGATTACAGTAGTGGATGAAGCGAAACAGCACTATGTCAATGATTGCGGGATACCAGCGGAAAAAGCTACTGTAGTGATGAATACTGAAGATTTGGATTATTTTTACTCTATCCCCATTGATAAACAAATTATCGAAAAATATGAGCCTTGTTTTGTCATTTCGTATGTTGGGGGTTTCGGTCCCCACCGAGGAATACAGACTGCGATTTCAGCAATGCCTGGAATATTGCATCAAGTCCCGAATGCGCGCCTTCTTCTAGTAGGCTCCGGGCCAAATGAAGCAGCATTAAAAGAGCTGGCTAGAAGGGAGAGGGTAGAGCAAGCTGTGGAGTTCACCGGCTGGCAGCCTTTTGAGCTGGTCCCCTCTTATATCAGCGCCAGCGACGTTTGCCTCATCCCTCATATTGCCTCTGGGCATACAAACACCACCATTCCTCACAAAATCTTCCAAGCTATGGCTATGGGAAAGCCTGTCATAGTGTCTTCGGCAAAACCATTGAAGCGGATTGTAGAAGAAACAGGAGCAGGCTTAGTTTACTCCTCGGGAGATGCTGAGGCTCTCGCTGAGGCGGTGATAAGGATTTATCGGGATAACGAACTGGCAACCAAGTTAGGTGAAGCAGGTAAAAAAGCTGCAAAGCAAAGATATAATTGGGAAGCCGAAGCGGAGAAATTGGTTAGCTTGTATCAAAATTTACAGAAGACCATCAAATAAGCATGTATTCTGCGATGGCCATTGATAATATTACCGAAGAGATTATGCAGTCTATTACCCGGCTTGATGGTTGGATAACAATAAATGGCTGGGCGGGATATGACCCGTATGATGTTAGGGGACATCCTTGGGTTCTAAAGCTAAGTTGCAATCGAAACCAGAATCGAGCCTCCCGATTAATAAAAGGAGGTCTATTATTAAGTATCGGGGTTTTCCCTCAAGCTTCCAGAAAGCTACTCAGAGTTAAGAAAGAGACAAATGCCAAAGCAATGGGGCTTTTTGCTTCTGCCTACCTGAAGCTATATGAGCATGTCAAGGAAGAGGCTTATCTTCAGAAAGCTTATGAATGCCTGAAGTGGCTGGAGGAAAACAAAAGCGAGGGCTATGCTGGAGACTGCTGGGGTTATCCTTTCGATTGGCAAACTTTGGTCTTGATTCCCAAGAGGACGCCCACTGCGGTGGTATCCTCAATTTGTGGAGATGCCTTCTGGGATTTCTATGAATTCAGCGGTGATAAGAAATACCTTAGTACATGCGAAACTATATGCAATTTCCTGATTAGCAGCCTCAATATAGACCATGTTAATGCTAACGAAATCTGTTTCAGCTATACACCAATAGATAGGTTCCATGTCCATAATGCTAATCTTTTCGCTGCAGAATTTCTAATAAGAGTAGGCAAGGAGTCGAATAATGAAGAGTTTTACCAACATGGAATCAAAGCCTTAAACTATTCACTCGATGCCCAAAATAAAGATGGTTCATTTTATTATTGGGCACTTAGTGAAAACGATATTTATAATATCGCTGATAGCACTTTGAAAAATATTGACCATTATCATACCGGCTTTGTCCTGAGAAGCCTCTACTCTATACATAAGAGCACTGGGGACAAAAGGGTTCTTGAAGCCTTATCAAAAGGATACCAATTTTACCGGGATAGGCTGTTTGAGGATAAAACAGTGCCAAAGCTGAGACCTGATTCCACGTACCCAATAAACATACATAGCTGCGCTGAGGCCGTTCTGTGTATGTCCACCCTAAGCGATATATTTCCGGATGCGTTAGAATATGCGAGAAATGCCTTTCTCTGGACAAGAGACAATATGCAGGACAAAGATGGACATTTCTATTATGTCAGAACAAGGAAGAGAGTGAATAAGATGTCCTACGTCCGCTGGGGGCAGGCATGGATGATGAGAGCAATGTCGCAGTATTATTCTTCAATCAAGGGTCAAGGAAAGCAAAGTGAAGCAAACCGTAATTAGTCCGAGAAGGAGGCAAATCTGGCAGAATCGCCCGACCCAGGCTGATGTATATTCCCAAGAACCTGTTTGTTAAGGTCCCAAAGGTGTGAGCAAGGTGGACAACTAAGGAGGATTTGGACCTTTCCTTGAAGCTATTAAGCAGAAGAGTGAAGATGGATGATATCCATGAAAAGAAAAGATAAAGATGTAGAAATAGCAGGCCATAAACGGCGAGAAAACGATTCATTAAGAGTCTGCATGGTTGGGAGTCTACCTCTTCCTCTCGGTGGAGTCGCTACCACTTGCTACAATCTGAGTGACCAGCTACATAAATTGGGCGTAGACGTAACTTTTTTTGATACAAATAGAAATGTACGCAAAATTGTCCCTGGAGGAATCTATGATTATGAAATGCTAGAGCATCTATCGGTTCTCAAGGGAGTATTGTGGATTGTACGTAGTGTCTTCTCCTTGAGTTCTATCCTACTTCTGGGCCGGCTATCTAGAGAATGTTTTAGATACTCGAAAAATTTAGGGATTGGGGGGATTTTGGGTGTTTCTGTTATCGCGTCTTTTCTATTTAATAAACTCTCAAAAAAAAGAGTTGACATAATTCATACACACCATGCCTATCCCAGATCATTAAGCGCATTGATAGTAGGAAACTCATTAGGCATACCAGTAGTGGTCACGATCTATGCCTCGGAGTTTACTTCCGAGAAGATTAAACAGCGGAGGCCCATTGCAACACATATCTGCAATGCTGCCGACCGTGTAATTAGCATTTCTAAGCATACAAGGGATACTGCAATAATGAATGGCGTGGTAAACGCCGTTGAGGTTATCTACTTGGGCGTTGATACTTCTTCTTTTCACGGTAGCTATGATGCAAGCGAACTTAAAAGAAGGTTTAACATAAACAAAGAAAAAGTAATATTGTATGTAGGTTCGCTAATTGAACGCAAAGGACCCCAATTGCTTCTGGAAGCAGCTAATGAATTGAAAGAGAACAACTTAAAGGTTTTTTTCATCGGGCCTGACCACGGGTTGAAGGAAAAGCTTCAAAACGACGCCAAGAAGCTGAATCTAAATCATGTGTATGTGCTTGGTCCTGTTGACGACATGACTCTAAAAGCATTCTATAGTCTTGCTGATATCCTTGTCTTTCCCACAATGACAGACGATGAGGGGTTCGGTCTCGTTGCCGCGGAAGCGATGGCAAGTGAGACCGCGGTCATCGGCGCAAGGATAGGGGCTATCCCCGAAGTAGTCCAGAATAATGAAACAGGTCTTTTGTTCAACCCGAGAGATGCTGGAGATCTGAATAGCAAGATCACCATGCTTCTTCAGAACGAGAAGCTTCTGAATGAGATGAAAACGAGAGGCAGAGAGTACGTCAAGCAGTCCTTCTCCTGGGCATTCAACGCAGAGAGGATTCTGGGAATATATAGAGATGTGATTCACAAATACAATGCTAAAGGAGGGAGCCATGATGTCAAGCTTCTGGAATGCTAGAAAAGTCTTGGTTACTGGGATCTCCGGTTTCGTAGGTTCTTACTTGGCGAGAAGTCTTCTTGAAAAGGGAGCCGTCGTATATGGCATAGTTCGAAGTAGAGCTGATAATGTAACCCCAAAGAATCTTCGAGACAAGGGATTGCAGGGTAAAGTCAATTTGTTAGAAGGGGACATTTGTGATCTATATAGTATAATTAAAGCCATAGAATTTGCTCAGCCCCAGTTTGTATTTCATTTAGCTTCGCAGTCCTTTGTTAAAGAATCATTTGCTAATCCTTTAATATTTGTTCAGGCTAATTGCATCGGCACTGCAAATTTGTTGGAGGCAATTAGGTTACGATCCCCAGAGGCCACAGTGGTGTTTGCTGGAAGCAGCGAAGAATATGGACTTGCGTTTAGTAGCCAAAAACAGTATGACCGGATGAAACTAGAGTACAAAAATATTTTCCCTGAGCCAGACACTATCCCAGAACTCCCCATAAAGGAAACAAACTGTCTCCGTCCTTTGTCACCGTATGGAGTAACCAAAGTTTATGGCGATCATCTAATGAGAGAATATTATTTTTCATTTGGGTTGAGGACTGTTGTATCAAGAGGATTCAACCATGAAGGTGCTGGAAGAGGGCCCCATTTTGTAACTTCTTCAATCGCGAAACAAGTAGTACAGCTAAAGTATGGAGAAACAAATGAAATAACACTTGGTAACGTCAATAGTTTTAGAGATTGGTCTCATGTTAACGATATCGTGGAAGGCTACTTACTCTTAGCTGAAAAGGGCAGACATGGGGATGTTTATGTGCAAGGCTCTATGCGGACAAACTCGGTACTGACGTATCTATTGTTAGCTTTAGAAGAAGCGGGATACATAATCCATAAGATCACAACCATGAAAGGCGATAAAGCTTTAGAAGATCCAGCTAAGATGAAAAAGATAGAGATGTTTGGAGTTCAATTTGAGGCGTCCAATGTTGATGAATTAATGTTACATGAGAGGATATATTTTGACCCAAATGATGTGGGTCTCGTGATACATACTGAGAAGGAAAACATAAACGTGATATTCAGCAAAGAAAAATTTAGACCCGCCGACGTCCCTATACTGATGTCTGACACCTCAAAAATAATGCCTATCGGATTCAGGACAAACTACAGACTTCGTGATATTGTGCGAGACCAAGTAGATTTCTTCTTGGCTCCGGAAAATAGGAGTGCCCATAGTCTGGAGACTTGATATGCTAGACCACAGAGATGTGAAACTGTATTCTAGAAACAAGAATATCTTATTTGAGGCAGAGAACAAGCGGGTGGTCAACAAATTGGTTACTGGGGTAGTAGCTAAACTCTCAAGTCTGACTGCTTCTCCAAGTAGGGTTGCCTTTTCCGAACGGGTCATCGAGTATCCTTTGATATTCCAGTACCTTGATAAGAACTGGAAACGCATTTTAGATTTTGGTTGTGTAGAAGACTTGTTGCCAATGCACTTGGCTTCGCTTGGCTATAATGTAACTGGTCTTGATTTCCGTCCATATCCCTTCACCCATCCTAATTTCGAATTTATCCAGGCAGATATTTTGAGCTGGCAACCGCAAAAAGAGCAGTATGATTGTGTAATATCGGTTTCTACCATAGAGCATATAGGGCTCGGAGGATATGGAGACCCGGTTTGTGAGGATGGCGACAAAATTGCTGTGCAAAAGCTGTTTACCTCACTAAGGTTGGGGGGGTACTAATCATTACAGTTCCGTTTGGCAAATTTGCTATAGAAAGGAATGCGAGGATATACAATCACGATAAATTATGCAAGCTGATACAGAATATTGAGGCTGAGAGATATTTCTTTAAATCTGGGCGATATGAAAGTTGGCAGGAAACTAATTGGGCTGAAATAGACAACTTTGAGTATGAAGATTATTACAGAGTTGCCCCTGTACAGGCGATTGCTTTTGTAGTGGCTAGAAAGCCATAGAGAATAGGAAGAGTGCTTAACTCAAATAAGCTGAACATTGGTTGCGGGACCGATATCAGAGCGGGGTATGTCAATCTAGATGCAGCTCCACTCCCAGGGGTTGATGTGGTTCATGATTTAAATGAATTTCCTTATCCATTCAAGGATAACACCTTCACTGAAATCCTTGCTAAGAATGTGTTTGAACATCTGCCGGATACGGTAAGAGTGATGGAGGAACTTTACAGGATTGCCTTAAGAAACGGTATCGTTCACATAAGGGTGCCCTACTGGAATAGCTATATCACTTATGCAGATCCCACTCATATCAAAGGATTTCATCCAATGCAATTTGAGTTTTTTGACCCTACAAAGGATGCGTGCAAGAATAGGCCCTACTATTCACAGGCTCGTTTTAGAATAGTGAGGCTGGATTATTTTGTTTGGTTGAAGGGGTGGAGACTGGTTAGAAACGGGCAGGCAAAGAGGTTATTAGAAATGCTATCTAGCCATTTCTGTAATATCATTCACTTCATTGATGTTAGTATGGAGGTTGTTAAATAGATGGTTGGGTGGAGTAGAGATTAGCCTGACAAATTGAGAGGAGCTTGGGTAGCCTGTCCAGTATATAATGTGAACTACCCCTAATGTCTTTGCCATTAGACAGGGGCACGATTAGTCATGTTTGGTCAATTACTTCGCCTTTCAAAGCACTCGATAATTTACGGACTTGGCGTCGCAGTTAGCCAGGCTGTAGCTTTTTTCCTCCTTCCAGTCTATACACGCTATCTAACCCCCGCCGACTATGGCGGTTTAGAGATCTTCCAGACAACTCTATCGATACTGAGCATAATCCTGGTCATGGGTCTGACAACGGCGTTATTCAGGTCCTATTTCAATTACGACGATGAGGAGAAAAGAAAAACAGTTGTGGGCACCGTTTTCATTTTTCTCACTGGCACCTCTTTTCTCTTCCTGCTTGTATTCATGGCATTGGCGGGTGATTTCTCCGCACTGTTTTTTGGCTCTGCTGAATATACGTTCTACTTCCGGGTTATCTTTCTTACCCTGTTTTTCGATGTCGGCATAGCAATCGCACTCTCGGTTTTTAGGGCTCGAGAGGAGTCAAAAAAGTATGCCATATTCGCCCTGATTCGATTTCTGGCGACTGCGGGTCTAAATATCCTGTTTGTAGTAGTTTTGCACAAAGGCGTGCTGGGCATTTTGGAGGGGGGACTGATAGCTGCATTCTTGCTTTACTCTGGTCTATTGCGGGACATAATTAGGAATGCAAAGCTTAGGCCCTCTATGGCCGAACTAAAAGAAATGCTCAGTTTCGGCTTACCTCTGGTGCCGGCAGGACTTGCCGCCTGGATAATGACTATGGCTGACAGATACTTCCTCAAGTTCCTATCCACCCCGACTGAGCTTGGGCTTTATTCTTTGGGTTATAAATTCGGTATGATAGTCCAGGTGCTCATAGTGGGACCTTTCAATTTGGCGTGGGCACCGTTTCTGCTGTCAATCGCTAAAGAAAAAGAAGCCAGACAGGTCTATTCGTCCGTCCTAACCTACTTTGCGCTGGTGGCGATCGCGGTCGCTCTCGTGTTATCTGTCCTATCTAAAGAGCTTCTGATAGTCGCCACAACACCTCCATTTTATGATGCCTACAAGGTTATTCCTTTGATAGCGGTGTCCTATGTTCTGTACGGATGTTATTTCGTCTTCAATCCAGGGATGCTTATAGCAAAGAAGACAAAGTACGCAGCAGCTATTGTCGGGGCTGGTGCCATTGTGAATCTCGGCTTAGACTACTTACTCATACCTGGCTACGGCATGATGGGCGCAGCGACAGCCACAGTCGTTTCCTATTTGCTGCTTCCAATAGGAATGTTTTTCTTGTCCAGAGGATATTATCCTGTCAAGTATGAGTGGGGGCGGGTTGCCAAGATATTCCTTGCTGCCGGGTTAGTCTATGCCGGAAGCCTCTTCATCAGAAATGACTCAGCAATAATCGCAGGGGCACTCAAACTGGTGAGTTTACTTGGCTTTCCACTCTTGCTGTTTGCCTTCAGGTTCTTTAAGCCTGAGGAAATACAAAAGGCAAAGGAGATATTCCGGGCTGCTCCTGGATATGTCAAACGAAGGTGGGCAAAGAAAGGGCTATTTTGGAGAAGGAAATAGAAAATCGAAGAGGCATCAATGACAACCGGTGAAGGCAAGGAAAGGAAGGTGCTTATGGTTTCCTTCTTCTATTCCTTCTGGCTTTGTGTTCTTCCATTGCCTGCTGGCAAAATTCCGCAACCCTTGTTGCCACACTCCCCCAGTGATGAAAATCATTCTACTGGTCGGGGCAAGACCCAACTTCATAAAAATCGCTCGCATTATCACGACGATATAAATATAATTAAGCGAGGAAAGAAATAAGCGTGGAAATAAATTTGCTTCTCCGGATAAGACATAAAATTTATCTGGTAAGCCCTGAATGGGGGAAAAGGATACTGGAAAGAGCCTATTGGAAGGCACGGTTTATAAGGTTAGACTTGAAAATTAAATTTCGAATGCTCAGAGGAGGCACAAAGAGCGTTAAAATAAATGAAATAGTCTATGTGAACCCTGCAGAAATACGCTACTGGAGTCTGACCGATAATAACAAGTATAAGAATATTTGTACAATTGAGGGCGGTGACTGGGATTTGAAAAGTAAACCGATTGAGGACATGGATATCTTTATTGCGCTCAGAGAACATTTCGAAAACGGGGTCCCCCTTTCAAAAAGCAAAGCACACAACCGAATCTTGAAAGAGATTGGGAAAGATGTTTCAAAATGGGGATGCCAAACAGAAGAAGAACTTAACGCCCGATGGAGAGGAATCGACGAGCTTTATTTTGATATCAAAACAAAGGGATATCAAACGCAGAGAGAACGTGGGAATCCGAATTTCGTGGACGAGGTTACCGTAAAGATTGGGCGGGATGGGGAGCTTTTATTTGAGGATGGGCGGCACCGCTTATCAATTGCGAAAATATTGGGGCTTAAAAGTATACCTGTCCTAATAACAAAAAGACATCGCGAATGGGCGAAGTTCAAAGCCAAGCTGCTTTCATATAGCCAAGAGCACCGCATATATCAGCCACTCCTGCATCCAGATTTAATGAGTATTCCCAGCTCAAAAAGCAATGAGAGAATTTCTCTTATCCTGGATAACTTGCCGTGTCATAAAGGAGAAGTACTGGATATTGGCGCCAACTGGGGATACTTCTGCCACATACTGGAGGATGCAGGGTTCACTTGCTATGCCGTTGAAAATAATCTTGAAGCGCTGTATTTCTTAAACAAGTTAAAAAGCGTGGAGAGGAAGAGGTTTGATATTATAGCAAAGTCGGTATTTGATATTGAAAAGGTAAGCTATGATATCGTATTGGCATTAAGTATTTTCCATCATTTTCTAAAGAATGAAGATGATTATCACAAACTTACAGAATTTCTGGGCAGGCTCGATATAAGGTTTATGTTCTTTGAACCTCACAAGTTCAATGAACAACACATGAGAAACGCATATATAAACTATAATGAAATCGAATTTGTGGAATATATTTTGAGTAATTCTTGTCTAAATACTTATAAGTTTTTAGGCAGGCTAAAAGAAGACGGTAGGGGAATATATCTCCTCAAGCGATAAGCACATACTTATGGAAATCCTGCTACTGGTCGGGGCCAAACCTAACTTCGGGCTGCCTCGTGTAATTTTCAAGTGCCTGCTGGCAAACCTCCGCAACCCTTCTTGCCACGCTTTCCCAGCTATGATTCTTCACAACATATTTTCTGCCATTCTCGCCCATCTGTTTCCTAAGCTCCGGGTCCTCCAGCAGTTTCATAATGGCATTAGCAAACTCTTGCGAGTTTTCTGGGTTTACTAATAGACCGGCGTTATTCTCCTCCAAAATTTCAAAACCGCTCGTTCTGGTGGCTACTACCGGCTTGCCACAAGCCATATATTCATACAGCTTTAGCGGCGAGTATCCACTCCCTAATGGTATCTTAGGAGCGGCGCAAACATCACAGGCATTTATATATAGGGGCACTCTGTCATAAGGAACCCTTCCGGTGAAAATCATCCTATCTGATACTCCTATTCGCTGCGTAAGTTCAATGAGTCCTCGCTTCATAGTTCCATCGCCAACGATTAGAAATTTACTCTCAGGGTATCCTTTCAGTATATATGGAGCGCTTCTTATCAGGTACTCAACTCCTTGCCAGGCAACGAGCTTGCCTACAAAAACGACGAGATAGCAACGCTCCGGTAAATTTAGTTGTCTTCTCGCCCGGTTAGTATCCATTGGTTTAAACAAATCAGTATTGGCACCATTCGGTATCACGGCTATCTTTTCGGGCTTAATACCAAGGGTGGCTACCAAGACTTCTTTAATCCGTGGCGTCACTGCTACTACATGTTGACTGTGCCTATATGCCTTACCCTCAATCCAATTTAAAAAGTAGCCGAATGCCTTGCGCCACCATCCCACCCAGCTAATCCTGGCCTCATCCCATATTAGACCATTAACTTCAGTCACATAAGGCACTTTGGCCAGGCGCGAAATAAGCCAAGCAGCGGCAGAAACCCCAGCGCGTGCATAAACTAAGTCATATTTATTGGCCCTGGTTGCTACCAAGCCCAGGAATAAGCCATAAATATTCGCCCAAAACCAGCTTACCACCTTAATGTCGGGTGATTTGACTTGTTTTATACTTACTAAGCCGTTATAGCTACCGCCTGTTAATCTGCAGATTACACCAACCTCATTCCCCAGTTTGGATAGATTTTCTCCTAATTCATGAACGTGCATAGAATCACCACCGCCACGATCAATTACAATAGTTGGCACATAAATTAGTATCCTCAACTAGTGTATCCTCCAGCCTCGCTCTGCACTTATTTTGGCTCCTGTCTAGCATCGCTTAGCACCATTCCTTGTTTTAGTGCCTCATATACCCTTTCCATCTTAGCCATTTCAGTTGCACGTTCAGCCGTTTCCTGTATTATCTGTCTATTTGTTTTGCCGAATTCCTCTCGAATTTGGTCGTTTTTTATCAAATAGACAATCTTGTTGGCAAGCATCTCTATATCGCTGATGGGCACCAGGAATCCATTTTCACCGTTCTTAATCCAATCGCGATTGGCTGGTATATCGGTAACCACAGAAGCTAGCCCACAGGCCATAGCTTCCTGCAAGCTGAGAGGGGAACTATCAGAAAGTGAAGTTGTGACGTATATATCCGATGATGCCAGATACTTGGGAAGCTCATCATGTGAAACCCAGCCAACAAATCTGACCGCGCCCAAGATACCCAAGGAGTTTGCCAGATTGGTTAAGACACCTCTTTGCTCACCATCGCCGGCAATTACAAATTTTGTTTCCGGTGCCTGCTTCAAAATCAATGGTATGGCTTTAATAAGCATTTCTACATTATATATGGGTTTAAGGTTACGAATGGATATTACAGTCGGCATTCCCGATATCCCAAACTGTTCCTTAAATTGCTGATTTCTCCCTTGCGGACTGAATTGCTGCGTATCTACACCACGGCGAAAGAACACTAGTTTTTCCGGTTTTGTGCCCAATTCTATTAGCTCTTTTCGGGCAAGTTCTGAGTTGAAAGCTACCAGGTCTGCCTTCCTTAGCGCATATTTAGTAATGGACCTAAAGAGGAAATTTCGTTTTGGATAAATTAGTACATCGCTGCCCCAGGCGCTAACAACCAGCGGGTGGAAGCCACTACAAGCTGCCAGGAAGCCATAAACGGTTATGAAGTGGCCGTCGACTATGTCTGGTTTTATCTTTTTTACCAGGCGTCGGGTTTGAAAAATCCAGAGTAGGGCACTGAGGTATTGAGACACCGTCCATATTTTGGGAGCTACCCTGGTTAACGAATGTATGTGAATGTTCTCATCGTAACCAGGCATCAGTTTCCAGCAAATCAAGTGGACTCCGTGCCCCTTCCTGGCGAAGTAATTCACCCACCTCTGGGTATGAATACTGGCACCATCGCCAACATAGCATATTTTCATACTTCTATTTCCTACAGCTCTCTCATTATTTCCTGCTTGCCGCGGCGGCATAGCTTTCGATTGTCTTCATCATCAATCGAATGCTAATTCTATCGGATAGGCTGGCTCAAGACAACAGCGAACTTCTGCGCTATTTCGCGGTGGCCGTATTTGTCAACCCTCAACTCATCTCTGTTACAGGTCCTTCTGCTCCTCACCCTATACCCACAACGTGGGCCTTCAACGGGTTCTTCTGGGTGTTCCGTCGAATTGGCGGAGAGGCCGGACAGGAATGCGCTGAAGGCAGCGATAAACGAATACAACTGGCAAAGACACGAGGAGAAGCTAATAGAGCTTTACAAAAGCCTGCAAAGGGCATAGGCGTCTCACGTAGGATCGGAGGCTGCCTGCTTCCCAATGCCGCCGCCACTTAGTCTCAGTCTTAGTCTCGGTCTCAGTCTCGGTCTCAGTCTCCAATCTCCAATCTCCAATCTCCAATCTCCAATCTCTAGTGTCCAATCTCCAGCCTCAGTTAGCCATTCGGGAACGGAGTGACATTTTCTCCTTGCTCGAATAAAGAATTCATGCTAATCTCTGCTTGGAACTCGTGTGCTACCCTGACAAACTAAATCCCGCAGGAGAGGCTTCCCAGGACCTGACTGCAAACCAAACACAGATTAGAAGGAAGCGCGGTGGCCAGAAAGGCAACCTGAATGCCCGTAAACATGGCTTATATTCCGGTACCCTTAGCCCCACCCAAACACGCCAACTTCGGAACATTACGAATGTGGAAGGCGTTGACCCCGAAATAGCGTTCATTCGCCAGCCCCCACGGCTCGCAAATAGAAAGGGCAAAGCGACGAAACGAATCGTACGTACTTTAACAACTGAATCTTCCGGAGGTAATCGCCTTACGTATGAAAAAGAGCTGTTGAACTCGAGAAAAAATAGCCATTTTTGCAAAACGAATCATCCCGGCTTGTACTTTAACAACTGAATCTACCTGAGGTAATCCCCTTACCTATGGAAAAGAGCTGTTGAACTCCAGGAAAAGTAGCGATCTCTACAAAACGAATCATCGCGGAACGGGAACCACCGGTGGTCTCAGGTTCGCGGTCGCTGTAGCTAACAACCGCCTCTAGCTTGTTTTCGTCTTTGAGCCCCGGCGGCATAGCTTTCGATTGTCTCCACCATGAACTTGAGGACATCAATTTTATCGGCTAACAATGCCTGCCTTTTCTCTTGCCATTGCTGTTTAAGGTCTGTCTGCTTAATCAACTCCACGGCTTTGGTGATTGCCTGGTTGGGGTCGCTGTAATTGAAGGCCAACTGATATTTCTCTTCTAATTCAACAAGATAATGGTAACACCTTTTTTGCTACGTAACCGCTGCAGTTAATACCGTCTGTCCCCAGGATTGCCGCTTCAGTTAACATAGCTCGTAGCTCTATCCTTGATGAACTAGAAGCAGCCACCTTGGCAACCACATCAAGTTAATTATCATAAGGTGTACTCATTGAACTTCACCGTCTTCTTAATTGCCGGTCTAGCCGATCTAAATATTCTTTGAGTGCTCCAGCCAAGTTTCTACCGGCGTTAAACTTTAACAGGCTCGTGTTCGCGTTCCTTATTGCAGATTTCAGGTTGCTTATATTGTATACTACAGCCACGCCTTGAGCCTCCATTTCCCTGGCGATTTCGAGTTGATGGTCATCAAAAACCTCGCCATAACTCTTCATTCTGGGGACAAGAACAAGCGGTTTGTTGTGCTCTAACGCCGTCAATATGGACCCACCGCCGGCATGACACACTGTCAGCCTGGCACCGCCATAGAACTCTTCTATGTCGTTTCTTGGCATGAATCTAAAATAATTACAGTTTTTGGGCTCGTAATCTGTGGAGCCGATTTGCATAACCACCTTTTCATCTAGTTCGCCAGCTATACGGTCCATTTCCTTGACCAGCCTCTCAAAGGCTCGCATTCCCCCTACAGTCACAAATATCAAATTACGCTCCCCCAGCACTGTGCTTTCTTGCCATATTTTTTCAACAGTGTCTCCCATTGAACCAGAAATAAATCTGCGAGGGGGTAAATAAGCTTTCCAGCAGCGGAGCGAGTTGTGACTCTCGCAAAAGTTTCAATGAATACAACCTTCGCACCCAGAAGTTTACCTACATAGCAGAATGGGATAGCGATTTCACCACCACCGGTGGAAATCACCACGTCCGGTCGCTCTTTAAAAAGGATACGGAGGGCAATAAATATGGTCTTTAGCCATGTAATCCTTTCCCTGATATACCCCAACTTGTATTCAATGAAGTACGCTCTTTCAAGATGCCGGGAGTACTCAGACTTGTACGTAACGAAAAAGTACTCCTTCCCCTCGAAAGCAGGCATCAGCCGCTGCATCTGGGTCAGGTGCCCGCCGGGACTACATACTAAACAAATCTTCAACGCATCTCTCTTGAAGCAACTGTATGATTTTTGCTAGGTATCACAAAAGATGCCCTCGGCCCATCACGACTGAGCCGCATATTTGAACTCATGAACCTGAGCCGGCGTGTTAACAAATAAAAGTATGTTCATTGAACCTTTCTAAGAGTTTATAAATCGGCGCCTTTTAAGCGTATTCTATTTTATCACCAACTTTGTACACCGGACACTTGTCCCTATTAAAAATTCCTCTCCCTTGAAGGGAGAGGATTAAGGTGAGGGTGAAACTTCATCTTATAGCTTCCCTTATCCTTTCCAGGACGCCTTCCAGATTTGTCAGAACCTCGTTATTCCAGAACCTTATTATCTGGTAGCCGCTTTCATTCAGCCCAATCGTCCTCTTCTCATCTCTCTCCTTTATTGTCTCTTCGTTATGCTGACCACCATCTATCTCAATTATAAGCTTTCTTTCAAAACTGGCGAAATCAACAATATACAGACCTATGGGCTGCTGTCTTCGGAACTTCACCCCTTGCAGCTGCCTGCTTCTTAACCTCATCCACAGAGCCTTTTCCGCGTCTGTCTGCTTTTGGCGAAGTTCACGAGCGAAACCTACCTTTTCTTGGCTCTTTTTCAAGGAACCCCCTCACTCTAACTCTCTCCCGCCAGGGGAGAGAGTTATGATCATCTATGCCGTTAGCTAAATATTCTGGCTGGCATCCTCCTCGTCCTTATAAACAACCAGGGCCGGTCTAAGCTTGGCTGCGGTTAAATCGGTGAATGGGAACGGCACGAGCACGATTTTCCCCTTCATTTGTATTTAACCTTCAAATCTTCTATTTTGTAAATATCTGGCTCGCTCTGAACAAATCTCGATAAGGATCTCTCTGCGAGTTTCATCATTGAGACTGTTTCCCTTTCCTGCAATAGCTCGTCTATCTTTTTCGAAATCTCGACTACATGCTGCTTGATATCTCTGACCTCGGCTTCTATGTTCATAGTGTTCATTCCTCCTCTTTGTGGATACGGTGTTTAGTTTTATTTATCCATTCAAATTTGGGCATCCTGTCCCGACAAGTCAGGCATTCCCCACTGAGTTCCATCGATTCCATGTCGCCTGCGAACATGTTTACTACGCATACATAAGCCTCCCCCTAGGGGTTGGAATTTCCCGTCCACATGACCTTGCAGTCTCTATCCACTCGCCGATAACTACCTGAGTATTCTTTAAGGCTTCTTCATAGGTCGCTCCATCCGCAATACATCCTGGCAGTTCAGGAACCTCCGCTATATACGCCGCATCTTCTTCACTCCAATAAACAATAACCTCATACTTATACATCTCTAATCTCCTTACGAAGCTTGTATTTTAAAATTATACTCCTTATTTGTTTAACCTAGTGTGCCTTAGCCATTCCGTCTCTTAAAGGTTGTAAGTTTAGGATTTCGGGAATCCCAGCCTTAGTAAAAATGTGATGGTCTCCTTTAATTCGGTCATCAAAACCCAGACTCAAAACGAGGCTCCTTAACTCGCTAAATCTAATGTTCTTGTCAGAAAGACCAGTCAGTACTTTTTCTAAAATCCCCTTGTCCATCGCTTTTACCCAGGCAGCCACCAGGTCTACATACCCGACGCCTATAACGATGATATTGATTATTTACATTATAGACAACCCGATATAGATGAAGCAATAACTATGAGATTACCTCGTCCCGATAAATCGGGGCTCGCAATGACGGAGGAGGACCACAATTGTGTGAGGAAACGGTTGTGACTAAGATGCGAATGTGCACTGTTACCAGAGAACAACGCTTAACAAGGCACTGCGCTACTTAAGTTCACCATTCCATGGTGATGCCCGGTAACCCACCCCTATTTAGATTGACCTTACACAAGAAAGAGGGTATAATAGTTGTGGAATGAAATGTGGAGGAATTCGATGGTCAAGAAAGTGATACAGGTTCCGGTTGATGAACAGCTGCTTATTGCGCTGGATCATACGTCCAGGAAGCAAAATAAAGCCAGGGCAGAGTTGATCCGTGAAGCCTGTCAGTGCTATCTGGAGCAAATGGAATCTGAAGAGCTGGACCGGTTATATCAGCAAGGGTATGAGAAGTTGCCCGAGGAATCAGAGGCGGCGGAAACTCAGATAGGTCTGGTTGGTGAGATTTTGCCCGAGGAGGCATGGTAAGTGCGGCGTGGCGAGGTTTGGTGGGCTGAGCTACCACCACCTGTTGGGAGACGGCCGGTGGTGCTACTGTCGAGGGATGTTGCCTACAAAGTGAGAACTTCGATTACTGTTGGCATAGTCACACGTATTGCTCGTAACATCCCGGTCGAGGTGCCGCTTGGTCCAGAAGATGGAATGCCTCAGCAGTGTGTTATAAACCTGGACGACATCCTCACCATTCCGAAAGCCAGGTTAGCTGAACGAATTACCATGCTTTCACCTCAGAAGATGACTGTTGTTGCCAGAGCGGTTATTTTCGCCCTTGACTTGAAAGTCTAAGTAAGGCGAAACATTCTGGCATTTTTAGCTGCCCCTTCGGCTCTTGACCCTTGATTTTGTGAGATTGCTTCGTCCTTCTGGCGAAGGACTCGCAGTGACAGCAAAGAAATAGCCGTTACGCTTTGTGGCACTTATTGGTTTATTTCACCCTCACCTTAATCCTCTCCCATCAAGGGAGAGGAAAATGGCTGTCAACAAGAGTGAGATTGCTTCGTCCTTCTGGCGAAGGACTCACAATTACACCCACTCTGTCGTTGTGAGGAGCCCCGATAAATTGGTGCGACATGGCAATCTATACGGGTGGATGTGAGGGAGTGAGATTGCCGCTGTCATAGATGATGTTGCAACTGGGTGTTTAAGAACGTAGTGCGAGGCTTTAGCCTCGTGCGGCACGACCCTGAAGGGTCGCACTACAGAGGGGGAGGCGAGGCATTGGGATTGCCACGATTCGCTGGCGATGACAAAAAAGAACGCAATGTCGGGTTTATTTCCGTCTGCTTAAGGCGTTCAGGATTATGCCGGTGAAGATGCTCAATATGCCGGCGATGATGAACAAGGTGGTCAAGATGGCGCTGCCGGTGGCTAAGTGGCCTGTTGTGCTAGCTATGTTAATCACCCTGAACCCGAAGATGAGACCAATCACCAGCAAGATACCACCTGCCAGGCCGAAGACGAACAGGGGTCTTCTCTGTGAAATCATGACTATTATCCGGCTGAGAACGTCTATGCCATGTCTGATGGGGTGCAGAGTCGAGCCATCTTTGGTATATATATTGGAGATGGGCACCTCGGTTATCTTGAGGTTTTTATCGGCGGCGACGGTTATCATCTCTGACTCTACGGCGAACCCGTTCGCCTTCAACTCAAGTTCGTTTATGGCCTTTGGTGACAGGGCTCGGAAGCCGGATTCGGAATCGTAGACATTGGTCTTGGAAGCGAGCCGGCTTGAGTGGAAAATGACTTTCTTCCCGATGCGGCGGTAACGGGGAGTCTTATCCTCCTGGGCTTCTCTGGATCCGATGACGAGGTCAAAACCCTTCGAAATAGGTTTGATGAGAACGGGAATCTCGTTGGGATCATGCTGGGCATCGGCATCAAGGAGAACCAGGATATCAGGATTTCTCTTCTTTGCCTCGATCAGTATACTCTGGATGGCTGCTCCTTTGCCTCTGTTTTCGGCGTGGCGGACTACGGTGGCACCGGCAAGCTCGGCAACACTGGCGGTGTTGTCCGTGCTTCCATCGTCAATAACTATGACCTCATCCACATATTGCCTTGCCTGGATAACTATACTTCCGACATATCTTGCTTCATTATAGGCAGCTATGCCAGCTAAGACCCTCACGTGAGTTTGTTGAGTTTGTTGAGTTTGTTGAGTCATTTGGGTTCCCTGAGTTCCTCGAGTTCCTCGGGTTGGTTGAGTTTCTTGGGTTCGTTGAGTTTGCTGGATTCCTTGAATTCCTGAGGTTTGTCCTTATTTAGGAGGTACCTGATGAAACCAGAAATTAAGCGAGCTACTTCTTCGGATTTGGAGTAGAGTTCATCGAATCTCTCCTCATTGATGTACCCCTGGTCTAAGGCAACATAAAGCTGGCTTTGAACCTCTGCCGCTGAGCCTTTGGCTATAAACAAGAATTGAATAAACTCTTTTGTTGTCCGTCTTGAGAACCCTTCAGCTATATTGGATATTATTGAGACCGCAGCACTTTGAATCTGTTCTCTGAATTTATAGTCGCTGCCAAAATGTTGGTCAGAATTGACAACTGCGTATACCATCTTCACCAGGACTCTTGCCTCCTGCCAGGCTTTAATATCCTCAAACCTTTCGATTTTCACTCAATCAACTCAATCAACTCTATAAACTCTACCAACTCTATAAACTCACTTGACGGTTACCGATTTTGCCAGATTGCGGGGTTTGTCAGGGTCGCATCCTCGATTGACAGCGAGATAATAAGCCAGGAGCTGAAGAGGAACCACGGCGACCATGGGGTAGAGTAACTCATCAACTTCGGGAATCTTGACCCAGGAATCATAAATGTCGCTTTCCCTGTCGGAGACACCGATAATATAGGCGCCGCGTGATTTAGTCTCCATGGCATTGCTCAGGGTTTCGAGAAAGGTATAGTCAGCGGGGCAAATCACCACTACCGGTGTACCAGGCTCGATGAGGGCTAAGGTGCCGTGCTTGAGTTCCCCGGCGGGCATACCTTCAGCATGGATATAGGAAATTTCCTTAAGCTTCAAGGCGCCTTCAGAGGCGATGGCAAAGTTAATTCCTCTGGCTATGTAGTAGAAAGCGTTCTTATCTTTCAGCTTCTGGCTGAGCTTGATAAGCTCGCTTTTGTTCCAATCCAGAACCCTGGTTATCTCGCTGCTCAGGTTGGTAAGCTTGGCTGCCGCTTCATCAAAAGAGTTAACCATGGAGAAGGACAACAGGTAGAATATGGCTAGTTGGGACAGGAAGGATTTAGTAGCGGCTACGGCTATCTCGGAGCCACAATTAAGGTAAATGACCTGATGGCTCAGGTCAGCCAATATGGAGTTAGGTCGATTGACGATTGAGATGACTTGAGCCCCGGCGCCTCTGGCTGCCTTTACCCCTTCGACTACATCAGCGGTCTCGCCACTCTGGGAAACAGCTATAACAACGGTGCTTTTGTCCACGGAGTCGGCGAAATAACCGAATTCAGAGGCCATGACTACATCACAGAACTTCTTGCCTACTCTGGAAAAGAGGTATCTGCCGACCAGAGCAGCATAGCGGGAGGTGCCACAGGCAGTTATGATCACCTGTCTTGCCCTCAGAATATCCAGGGCAATCTTGGTGAAGCTCTTCTCATCCTGGTGGACTATTTGGCTAAGTGCCTGAGCTTGCTCCATTATCTCCTTGAGCATGAAATGCTGGTAGCCTCCTTTATGGCTCTCAGCCCAAGTATGGTCGAGTTTCTTGACTTGCTTAACCAGCTTGTTTCCCTGGGCATCGAAGAATTCGATGCCTTCTTGTGTCAGCATCACCACCTCATTATCCTCCAAATTCATCACCTGATTGGTATATTGGGAGAAAGCCAGGGCGTCGCTGCTAACATAGTAATCAGGGGCGTTGATGCCCACAATCAGGGGAATGCTCTTCCTTGTGCCTATGATTTTGCCGGGGTCGTCAAGGGATATGACCAGAAAGGCATAGGAGCCCTCAAGCCTTGGAGCTATATTTAGCACAGCCTGTTCTAGGGAACATCCGTTTTTAAGCTCATCTTCGATAAGGTGAGGGATGACTTCGGTATCGGTTTCTGAAGTAAACTTGTGTCCTAGGTTAGTGAGTTCCTGGCGGAGCTGTTGATTGTTCTCAATGATGCCATTGTGAACTACAGCCACTCTGCCACCGCAATCGGAATGAGGGTGAGCGTTGAATTGAGTGACACCGCCATGGGTTGCCCAGCGAGTATGCCCGATGGCAATGATGCCGGGGAGGCCTGCCAGGTTCTGTTTCTGGATGACCTCGTCAATCTTGCCGGCGTCTTTCCTTATGAGTAGCTTGCCATCGTATAAAGAAGCTATGCCCGCTGAATCATAGCCCCGATATTCCAGACACTTTAGGGCCTCGAGGGCAATGGGAACTGCTGGCTTCTGACCACAATAGCCAATGATACCGCACATTTAGTTTTCTCCAGTTACAGGAGAGCTAGTTGGCTCCGGTGCCTGTGGCAAAAGCCCTTTTCCAGTTCCCCTTTCCCCGACGGAGATGCTTTCTCTGTCCTTGCTGTGATTGAGGACAACGCCATCATATAGTTCACTGCTTTGCGCCATAGATATGCTGTCAATTAGCTCAATGCCAATTATATCACAATCTGGGTCATGTCTAGTCCTCATGTCTGCGCTAATATCCTCTATTAAGACAAGACAATGCCGGCTATGGGGCACTGCACAGCATCAGTCATGGGACGTCTTACTAGGTCAGGCCTGAAGAGGGACCCTAGTCTCGTGGAACGGGTTCAAAGTGGGCTTGGAAGAAACGGAGGTATCTGGGCTCATAAACCATCTTCAAGCCCCGTGCCTCCCTGCGGATATCGTATATGGCTTTCACTGATTCAGCCACAACGTCCATGTGCGCCTGGGTGTATACCCGACGGGGTATCGCCAAGCGCGTCAGTTCCAGGCTGGGATAGCGATGGTCACCGGTCTCAGGATCTCTCCCAGCGCTGACAGTGCCTCTTTCCATACCTCGAATGCCCGAATCGAGATATAATTCGGCAGCTAGTGTCTGAGATGGAAACTGGTTCTGAGGTATGTGAGGATAGAACCTCCTGGCATCCAGGAAGATTGCATGGCCTCCTATTGGCTTTACAATCGGTATCTCCCAGTCGAGCAATAATGTACCTAGATAGCGAACCTGTTCAACACGAGCCCGGACATGGGCATCATCTACGGCTTCGGTGATCCCGATGGCTAATGCTGCCATGTCACGTCCCGCCATACCACCATACGTATGCAATCCTTCGTAGACCACAACCAGATTGCGCAGCTCGTCAAACAAATCACTGTCGTTGACTGCTAGCCAGCCACCGATGTTGACCAGGTGGTCTTTCTTGGCACTCATCCAGGCGCCGTCAGTTAAGCTACAAAACTCCTTGAGAATGGTGGCGACAGACTTGTCTCCGAATCCCTCTTCACGCTCCTGGATGAAGAAAGCGTTCTCAACCATCCGGGTGGCATCAAGGTAAATAGAAATGCCGTAACGGTCGCACAGGGCACGCAGTGCTCGCGCGTTGGCCATACTCACCGGCTGACCACCCGCCATGTTTACGGTCCCGGCCAAACTAACATAGGGGATCTTCTCAGCGCCTACGCGCTTGATTAACGCCTCCAGCTTGTCGAGGCTTACATTGCCCTTGAAAGGGTGCTCATTGGCAGGGTCATGTGCCTCGTCGATGATGATATCTACGAAGGTGCCGCCCGCCAATTCCTGATGCAAACGCGTCGTGGTGAAGTACATGTTGGCCGGCACATAATGGCCGGGCCTTATTAGCGTGCGGCTGAGGAGGTGCTCAGCGCCACGGCCTTGATGGGTGGGCACCACATACCGGTAACCATAGTAATCCCGGACCACTTCCTCCATATGATAGAAATTCCGGCTCCCGGCGTAAGCCTCATCGCCCAACATGATACCGGCCCACTGTCGGTCACTCATAGCGCTTGTGCCGCTGTCAGTAAGCAGGTCGATATACACGTCCTCTGAGCGCAGCAGAAAGGTGTTATAACCGGCTTCTCCTAGATGCTTGCGCCGCTCATCCTTGCCGGTCATCTTGATGGGCTCTACCATCTTGATTTTCCAGGGTTCTGCCCAGGAACGGCGACCTAATTGCCTGCCCATGGTCCTTAGCTTTTCATCCGTCATAATTCTCCTCCAAAAATCTGAAAAACATGATCAGAACATAGCCAGAAGGGAGCCTTGCCTCACGATTGTGTCCTCCTTCATCCCCTGAGCTTGTCCAGCAGTTCTCTTCTCTTGCCTTCGTCGAGCCTTGTCTTATTGTCCTCTACCTGGTACCGGGACTCAAGCAAGATCATCTTGTTTGCCGCTAGGTCTTCGCGCAAACATACCTGGGGTCCTACAAAAGAGTAAGGACCTACTCGAACCCCGGGCATAAGGCTGGCATTTACCCCGATGCGGCAACCTCGACCCACAACTGCCCCCAGTTTATCATAGCCGGTATCTATCAGACTATCACCGACTTTTATCTGGATATTCCCTTCGTCGAGTCGAAAGTTGGCCAGCACAGTGCCGGCGCCCAAAGAGCAATTGTCGTCCACTATGGAGTCACCAATATAGTTGGAGTGGAACCAGCAATTATCGCCGATGTAGGAGTGCTTTACCTCAGTGGAATAGCCAATAACAGAGTTAGAACCAATGTGGCTGTAGTCGCGCACCAGGGCATTATTGCCAATGATGGAGTTTGCCCCAATATACACAGGACCTCGAATCACAGCATTTTCCAATACCTTAACATTGTCGCTCAGGATAACTTTTCCTTCGATGTTTGCTTTCTCGGAGATGCGGGCTGAAGAGGCAATATAAGGTTGAGCGTTGTCCAGAAAATACTCCATTATTTTGAAGATATGCCAAGGATATTTTATTGGTGCCCAGAAATCGTTGTAGAGAACTACCTTGATATTGTGTCCTGCCTTTACCATGCTGTCCAGGGCGCATTCATAGACATCGTCCCTGGTAGTCCGTGCGGTTTCAATGTAGCGTAAGAGCTCTTCCGGGTTATTATGGCAGTGAATTAAGATGTTTACCAGGTTGCTGGGTTCCTCGCCGGGATTGGGCTTTTCCACGATGTGTAGTAACTCATTTTGAGAATTTACCTGGAGGTAGCCCCCCGGGAAGTATTTCTGGACTTGATAACCCAGAATATAGGAGGAGGCAGAGGCTTTTTCAGCTTCGGTGATGATTTTGGTGTACGCTGAGCTTGAGAAGACATCATTGGGATTTATTACCAAAAGCTGCCCGTGCAGGAAGGGCTCAGCGCTTTTCAGAGCGTCAGCGATGCCTGATGACTCCTTTTGCAGAGTAAGGTCGACTTTTCCCCCAGGAATTTTTTTGGTTATTTGCTCTATCTTCGCTATGTTTTCTGGATTCCCAATGATTATAAATTGACTTAAACCTGCCTCGCAGGCTACTTTTATTTGATGTTCAAGCAACGGCTTCCCGAGGAAATCAAGGAGGAACTTGTCTTCAGCGATGGGAAACATCCTCTTGCCACGGCCACCGCAGAGAAATACGGCTTTCACCTGTTAACCTCCACTAGACTTTGAAGAAGGTTTTTGCCTTTGCTTATAAGCTCATCGGTCTGTGTCTGCGACGTTGATTCGGAGATTACCCGGATGACGGGCTCGGTGCCACTAGCCCTGATAAGCATCCAGGAGTCAGGAAATTCCAGCCTCAGGCCGTCAAGGGTATTTATCTCAGCGGGAACAAAAAGGTTAACCTTTTTCTTTACCTGAGCCATGACTGACTCTTTAAGTTCATTAGGGCAAAAAATCTTTGCTTTTTCGAAGAATAGCCTGGGAATACTTTGGAAAAATTGCCTTATTTCGCTGGCGTCGTTTAGCTGACTTAACACGAAGAGTGAGGCGAAAATGCTATCGGGGTAATAGCCCAGCTCGGGGAAAATGTAGACGCCCACCTGTTCCACTCCCAAGGCGGCGTCGAGCTCGTGGGCTAGATGAGCCACGGGGACATCTCCGACCCTGCCTCTGACCACTTCTGCCTCAAGGTCCTTCACTGCCAGGTCAAGAAGAGTTCCAGTTTCTACTGTGGTAGCAATCTTTTTCTTTCCGGTTTTCTTAACGGCCAGTCGCGAGATAAAGGCGATGGGCTCGTTGAAGCCGAGGAAACCTTCTTTATCACAGAAAACAACGCGGTCGGCATCGCCATCAAAGCAAATAGCTAAGTCAGCATTATGTTGTTTCAGGAAATTAACTGTGCCCTGTAGGGTATCTTCCTTCGGCTCGGGACTTCTCCCTGGGAAAAGGCCATCGGGCTCATCATTTACAGGTATCACGTTGAGGCCCATCTGGACAAAGATGTAGCTGGCAAACTGGGAGGCAGCGCCATTGCCAGGATCGACGACTACTTTTAGCGGGTGATTAAGTCCCGGTAGGGAAAGCTTGCTTTTAATAAAGGAAAGGTATCTTTGTTTCATATCCTGTGCTTGTTCCAAAGTTCCTTTCTTCCCCTGGCGGAATTGTTTTTCCAAAAAAATCTTTTCTATCTCCGCTTCTTGAGTCTGGCTATATCCCAGCGAATTCTCGGTGAAGAGCTTGATTCCATTGAACTCAGGTGGATTGTGGGAAGCTGTAACCATAATTCCAGCGGCAAAGCCCGATTCCCGGGTTAGCAATGCCAGCGCTGGGGTAGGCAAAATGCCCAAGTCAACTACGTTTATGCTACAGGAAAGCAAGCCTGCAGTAACCGCCTCCTTAATTATATCCCTGCTTATTCTGGTGTCGGTAGCGATACAAACTGTGGAAGTGGGAGGTAGGGTAGTGCCTATGGCTAAGGCAACCCGCCGGCAGAAATCAGGCGATAAATCCTGACTGACTACGCCCCGGATACCACTGGTCCCAAATAGTCTCCTTGTGTTCATCTCCTGCCTGCCCGTGTCATCCTGAGCGAAGCGAAGGCTCTCGAGATTCTTCGGTCGCTACACTCCCTCAGAATGACATGAGGAGTGAGTAGTTACATTAAATAGAGGATAGCACGGAATTAGGTGGTTGGCAATGAGCACGCTGTGTAATAACATATGTTAAACTATGCTTCCCGGTCATAAGCAACGCTGTTTTGGAAGCATATAATGACAAAGGAAATAGCTCTGACTCTGTTGATGACAGTTAGCCCCGTTTTCGAGTTAAGGGGTGGTATACCATTGGGCATATTATATTATGGGCTGGACCCCTTGTTTACCTTCTTTGTGGCGATTATCGCCAACGCCCTGATATTCTTCCCCGTCTTTTTTGCCTTGCGTCTTTTTTACGATAAGCTGCTGTTCCGAATTCCGTTGTTCAACAAGTATCTGGATAATTTAAGAAAACGAGGTAAGCCGAAAGTAGAGAAATACGGCTTCTGGGGATTGATCTTATTTGTGGCTATACCTTTGCCTGTCACCGGGGCATATACGGGGACTATTTTGGCCTGGCTACTGGGCATGGATTGGAGGAAAGCCTTCCCTGCCGTTGGGCTGGGTGTAGTTGTGGCTGGTGGCATAGTGCTCTTAATAACGCGCTTAATAGAGTTGGGGATACTCAGCATCCCATGGATTTTTCCAGGCTGGCTGAATTAAATTCCAACGACCGATTAAGAAACGATTTTTGCTGTGAGCGGGCATAACCACAACCCTAGATATGGTCGGTAATGAAAGGCTGGGTATCTTTGTGTACAGATACCCAGCCTTTCATTGATTCTGCCACCTACGATATTAGCTTTAACCCTTCCCTATTCTGAACATCTTGGTCCCGCATACGGGACATACGCCTTGAGTGGCCGGCCTGCGGTTCTTCATGATTATGCTTCTGGTATTCTTCATTTCCCTTTTGGCACGGCATTTCATACAGTATGCTTGCATCTGTTCACCTCCCTTTTTATAAAAGAATAAGCCATCCATTACTCGAATGTCAATAGTTTTCCTTAAATTTCCCTTAAATATTGTAAAAAGTCTCGTTACTTATGCGTATTATTCCCAATTCCAACTCAGAGAGAAAGCTCATCAAATGATTTGACACACAAGTTAGATGTGGAGTTGCTTTAGCACCTGACGTGCTTTCTGACTTGCCCGGGCGCGGTGGCTGATTTGATTTTTCATTTCCAATGGAAGTCCGGCCATGGTCTTACCTATCTCAGGAAGGGAAAAAATAGGGTCATAGCCAAAACCATTTTCTCCCTTAGCCTCAAAGGCAATCATGCCATGACACTCGCCGTAGCATAACTCTACATGGCCTCCTGGACTAGCTATAGCAATGACGCACTTAAAACAGGCTGTTCGTTTCTCCTGGGGAACGCCGTTAAGTTTAGCTAAGAGAAAGCTCACCCTCTCTGCATCGGTAGCAGCTTCGCCAGCAAAGCGAGCTGACTTAACACCTGGCTCCCCGTTAAGGGCGTCTACCTCCAGTCCCGAGTCATCGGCAAGAGCGGTGAGCTGGCTTAATTTGGCATAATTAATAGCTTTTAACCGAGCATTTTGCTCGTAGTTGTTCCCCGACTCAGTGACGATTTTTGTTATCCCTTCTTCGGTCAGCGTAGTTATTTGGTAACCAAGACCATCCAGGAGAAAGCGGTATTCTCTGATTTTCCCTGGATTGGAGGTAGCCAAGAGAAGCTTCGGCATTTTGTCGTTAGATGTCTTGAAATCTTGGTGCCAGCTTCTTTGCCACTTCGGGCATGGTGGTGTATTCCATTTCCTCAAGCGGCAGGCGATGTGGTTCAAACGGGCCCATTCGGCGCAGGAAATCCGCCACAATGTTTGCTTGATGACGAACCTCATCGAAAGCAGGGTCATCGAAGAGGTCACGAGGCCCGACAAGCTTGCCATTAGCAATTTGGAAACCAGCGGCTATTACTCTTGGTGGGCCATCGAAACGGCAAGGATTGCTTTCCCTGACAGCTACCGGCATTAACGGGCCGTGGTGCGAGCCTCTCATCCAGCCTTCTACTATGTTAACAGAAGCAAAGGGTTCCAGTATTTCACCCACGGCGGGAAATTTTCCCTGGGAACGAACGATACAGACAGGGTCATCCTTGCCTATGTATCTGCCGGCCATGAGAGATAATCTCTGAGTAGAGGAGACAGCAGCGATTTCACCGCTCTCCTTATGGTACACCGCTTTAACGGCATAGCGGCCTGGTGCGCCAAGAAAAACTAGCATGTCGTAAATTTCCTCGGGAGCGTTAAACCTGATTTTTTTGTGCTCTTTGACGTCGTGGACTTCAAAGGTGAAGCCAGAGTGCATATTAGAGGCAATAACTAGCCCAATGGTGTTGAAAGGGTCAGCAAATATTTTATATAGCGGCAGATTCCAGGCGCCAGATGCCGTCTTATCTGCCATAAATATGATTATGGTTTCAGCCTCGCGCTCGGAAAATTGCATCTCGGCTGTACCAGGTCCCATTCCTTTGATGTTGCCAGAGAAAGCATCAGATAGAAGGTCCTGTCCGGCACCATGTAGCTTCAAGCGCTTAGCTACATTGGTGCATTCCACAAATGTATCCCAGGCTAACTTGTGGATTTTCTCGCTATCTTCGCCGTGCTGATGAGTCATTATCAACTGGAGATCGTCGCCACAAACTGTAACGTGATGATCTATGAGCAGCCCCTGGCCTTGAGCATGTTCCAGTTTTTCCTTAGCCTTTTGTATTACATCGGGGTGGCTGGAAGAATGCCCGACATAGCCACCGACATCTGCTTTGATAACGCTTAAAGTTAATTCCATTTCACCTCCTGCCGTACTGTTGTAGTTTAGCAAGAGAGAAGATGAACGTCAACTTGGGATGAAAATTAGCCCCTCTTTGCTATTGCCTAAAGCCTCCACTCTATTTTGGTGATAGAGTAAAGCAGTGTAAGCTGCCACCGCGGCATCGCACAGGTCGTGGTCGAACATGTCTAAATATGGCTTAAGACCAGGTAGAATGTCTCCTAGCTTATCCCTGAGGAAACACATCCCTTGTTTTGTAGTTTTCCGGGGCATGGTTTTACCAAAGAGGCGGACTTTGCTAGCGAAGGGATAGACTTCAATGGTTTGACCAGCTTGCTTCACCTCGCGGCCAATGCTAGTTTTGAGCTTGATACCACGGTAGATCAAGTCCTTGATAAAGGTCTTCTTGCTAGTGGGGTAACAAGGAATTCCTTGTTACCTCAATTCCTGGTCACACTGCCTGTTCTTCCTTGGGAATTTCGGCTTGCAAGGACAACTTTCCTCAAGACAACATAACCCCGATGGCAAACTCAGGGGGGCATCGATGGCTATTATTTGAGGTGAATAGAAATTTAACAGGGCGACGATATCTCTATTCTTTGTTAAGAAGCCAAGGTAAACAAGTTGTGATTTACTATCCAATCCTAAACAAGCGCTCGGTTTGGCTTCTGTTGAAGTTAAATCGATGCCCAAAAAAGTGGGATACTTCACGTTACTGGAGAAGATTTTTTCCCTGACCGTTTTAATATCTCTCTAGCTGCCACTATACCTGAGGCTGAAGCTTGGACCAAGCCTCGACTGACACCGGCACCATCGCCAGCAGCAAATATATTACCGATCTCGGTCTCTAAACAAGAGGTCAACTTTAGCTGGCTAGAGTAAAATTTAACCTCTATCCCGTAAAGCAAAGTATATGGAGAAGCGACGCCCGGAACTAGTTTGTCCATAGCTTGAAGCATTTCCACTATACTCTTGAGATAGCGATAGGGGAGGGCAAAGCTCAAATCTCCGGGGGTTGCCGCTTTTAAGCTTGGTTCGATGGGACTATTCTGGAGGCGAGCTTGTGTGGAGCGGTGACCATTCATTAAGTCTCCCAATCTCTGCACTAACACACCGCCACTAAGGATATTAGCCAGCCTTGCCAGATACTTACCATAGGCAATAGGTTCATGGAAAGGCTCGGTGAATGTGGTGCTCACTAAAAGGGCAAAGTTAGTATTTTTTGTTCTGGGTTGGATATAACCAATGCCATTGACCGTAATCACAGGGTCGGAGCCGCCTGTGGACTCCATAATTACCTCGCCTCCAGGACACATGCAGAATGTTCTAACCCGGTCATTGAAACTTCGGGAATAAAATTCGAGTTTTGATTCATACAATGTCGCAGTTAGCTTCTCCATGGTTGTCATTGGTACTTCGATTCGGCAACCCACATCTACAGGGTTGGAATCAAGGCTTAGTTTAAGCCTCTCGGCTTCATTGCATAGCCATTCTGCCCCCTCCCTCCCCGGGGCTAAGATTAAGTAGCGACAGCTTAAGCTTTCACCATGGCTCGTTTCAACAGCTTTGACCACACCATCGTCAACTATAATATTCTTAATTGTTGTTCTCAGTCTTATGTCTAACTTAGATGACAGATAATTCTGCATAGCCTTCAATGTTTCGTGGCAAAGCTCTGTTCCCAGGTGACGCAATTTAACAGGGGTTAATGTGAGCCCGACCGAGGCAGCCTCTCGCTCCAGTTCAGCTGTATTTCCCCCCACACCATAAACCTTGGGAGGGGCACCAAATTTGAGATAGATAGAATCAATATAATCTATGAGTGCTCGGGCCTGATCAAAACCGATCAATTCCTTGAGCCGGCCGCCTACCTGCGTGGACAAAGTCAGTTTGCCATCGCTGAAGGCTCCAGCACCTCCAAAGCCACTTACTAAATGGCATGGGGAGCAGAGCACACAGCACCCACTTTTGTTTTGAACGGGACAAACACGAGCATCAATTTCTCCTCCCTTGTCCAGAAGCAAAACGTCGAGGCCAGCGTTACACAATTCCAGGCTAGCGAATATACCTGCGGGACCAGCACCAACTATGGCGACATCATAAATTTTGGCCATTGAGGTTCATTCTAGAGTTATTGGCGTAACCAATCGGTTAAAAGTTTTCCAGATTTAAGGATTTCATCGGCTGCGGAGTATGGGTCGAGATCTCCTTTTCCCACCCTCTCAATATAGCTACTCAGTTGCCCATCTTGCTCGATTAACCTGAGCAACTTATGAGTAAGTTTTCGTTCTAGAGTTTTTATGAAGTCCTGTTTTCGTTGGAGTTGGCGACGTTGTGAAAGTCGGCCCTCTTTACAGAGGGCTTGGTAGTGTAATTGAATTTGTTTGTAAAGTTCCTCAATGCCGACGTCGTTAACTGCTTCTGTGGCTACCACAGGTATATTCCACCAGCTTGGCTTACGAAGCTGCAGCATAGCTTGTATATCACGGACAAAGTTGTCGGCACCAGGATGGTCAGCCTTATTAACTACAAGTATGTCAGCGATCTCGAATAGTCCAGCTTTCATCGTCTGGATAGCATCCCCAGATTCAGGACATAATATGACAAGCACAGTATCGGTCTTCTCCATAATATCTACCTCGCTTTGCCCTACCCCTACCGTCTCTACCAGGATAGTATCTTTACCAGCGGCGTCAAGCAACTTAATCACAGAGCTGGCAGTTTGTGGTAGGCCGCCCATACTGCCACGAGTCGCCATACTGCGAATGAAAACTCCATCGTCAAGATAATGTTGTTGCATTCTTATCCGGTCACCTAATACTGCCCCTCCCGTGAATGGGCTTGAGGGGTCTACGGCAATTATCCCGACTTTTAAGCCTTGTTTCCGCATCAATGCTGCCAGCTTGTCTACCAGCGTGCTCTTTCCTACTCCCGGCGGGCCGGTTATCCCTATGCAGTGTGCCTTCCCCAGGTGTGGAGCGATGAGCTTCATTATTTCGGGCACTTGGCTGCTTTCGTTTTCTACCAGGCTGATGACGCGTGATAAGGAGACGTTTTCTCCCTTAAGCATCTGTTCCACTAGCCTCATAATTTTAGGAGTCATCTATTATGGGGTAAGGTTATTTTATAGCTTTCCAGATTAGCGGTCAAATAGGTTTACTGAGATGGCAAGAAGGGCCGAAGATCAATTCAATTGCAAGCTAAGAACGTCTGTAGACAGACACTAACAAAAATGTTTGGCGATTTGTGTCTTTCTTTACGCTGCTTTGCCCAGGGGCATTATATATAGAGGCTTAATTTGTTCCTCTACCCCGAGGACTTTTCTTACCTCTTCATCATGAAAGGTGCCGACTTCCACTGTGGCTAGCCCTAAAGCCACGGCTTGAAGGTGGATGTTTTCACCTGCATGTCCCACCTCTATGTGAACATATCTCTCTCCACGTCTGCCATATCTGTAGGAAGTCCTTTGATAAAGAGCGCAGATGACAATATCCACCGGGGCGTCGATAATGAATTCTTGGTCCAGAGTTGCTCTCGCTAAATCTGGTCTTAAATCGGCTGGTTTGTGTAAGCTCAAGTAATGCGAATCTGCTTCATAGTGGTAAATGCCGGCCTGTAATTCTTCGGGAGCTTCCTTTGCCTCACTGACGATGACACCTTGCTTGCCAACGACCACAAAAATCTCTAGAGGATAGGTAGCTCCGGCACTGGGCGCTGCCCTGAACTCTCTAGTTCCGGTGATGCCCTGGGCCGACCAAAGTATTTGACTCAATTGAGATAAGTCTAGTGGCTCCCTACGATATCTACGAACCGCTCTGCGCCTTAGTATCGTTTCCTCTAATGAAACTTTGCCTTTCAACTGAGGAGAGGGAAGCTTAATTATGGTTTGCCTCATGCCAGATTCTTCGCTACCTTCAGAATGACAAATAACATTTAGCCCTTGATAACGCCCATAGGTATAGCCATAGCCACTTTTCTAGAAATACCAGCCTGGTGAACAACATCTATAACTTCAGTGATATCTTTGTAAGCTTGGGATGCTTCCTCAGCTAGCGAAGAGATGTTTCCCGCCTTGATGGTAATACCTCTGTTCTCTAATTCTCGAGCTACATCTCTACCCTTCATACTCCGCCTGGCAGCACCGCGACTTAACACTCTCCCAGCACCATGACAGGTGGAGCCAAAGCTCTCAGACATGGCCTTTTGAGTGCCCACAGCAACAAAAGAACAACGTCCCATATCTCCAGGAATGAGCACAGGTTGCCCTACCTCCTTGTAGCGCGTGGGAGTATCCTTATGGCCCGCCGGAAAAGCTCTGGTAGCTCCTTTGCGGTGAACGCAAACCTTAAGCTTGTGACCATCTACTATGTGTTCCTCTATCTTAGCGATGTTGTGGCAAACATCATAAACCTGTCTCATGCCAAGTTTCTCAGGACTTTTACCGAAAATTTTAGAAAAGCTTTCTCTAACCCAGTGGGCAATGCACTGCCGGTTAACCCAAGCGTAGTTAGCAGCACATGCCATAGCACCTAAATAGTCTTGGCCTTCCGATGACTCTATGGGAGCGCAGGCGAGCTGCCGGTCGGGGAGCTTTATCCCGTACTTCGATACTGCCCCCTCCATGACACGCAGATGGTCAGTACATACTTGGTGACCAAAGCCGCGAGAGCCTGTGTGAATTAAGACTAATATCTGACCTATCTCAGTGATGCCCATAATGCTAGCTATAGGGGAGTCGAATATCTCCTTCACCACTTGAATCTCAAGAAAATGATTTCCTGAGCCTAATGTGCCTGCTTGAGGCATACCTCTCTTTACCGCTTTATCGCTTACCTTACTGGGATCGGCACCACCGAGACATCCACCTTCTTCAGTAACATCCAAATCTTCCTCGGAACCCAGGCCACGCTTCACTGCCCAACGAGCTCCCTCAACCATCAATTGGTTCATCTCTTTTTGACTTACCTTTATCTTCCCTTCAGAGCCAAGGCCCGATGGCACATTAAGAAATAATTCATTAATGAGCTCATTAATTCTGGGCCGCACTTCAGCTTCGCTGAGACTGGTACGCAATAACCTTACACCACAATTAATATCATAACCCACTCCCCCCGGGGAAATTACGCCATCCTTAATATCCATTGCCGCCACTCCGCCTATAGGGAAGCCATAGCCCCAGTGGATATCCGGCATGGCAAAGGAGTAACCTACTATGCCGGGGAGAAAGGCGACATTGGCGACTTGCTCTGGCGTTTGTTCCTCACGCATGGATTCCAACATTTCCTTGCTGGCATAGATTAGACCGGGAACCCTCATGCCGGTTTTATAATTCTGGGGAATTTCCCAGCGATAATCATCTATCTTAACAAGCTGCCCTTGCCATCGTGCCATGTCCTTAGCTCCTAAATATCGAGAATTATCTGTGCTTTGTACCCACCACCATCTTTGCCTAACTTTAACATATGATATGTGGCTGCTTTTACCCCTGTCTTTATCTTATGTTTCATTGGGTCAAAACCTTCCCCATAACAGGTAGCCTTAAGTTCATTGTGAGTCAAACTTTCAATATCGAACCGGCTGAACAAAATATGTTTGACATCAAAGAGGTAAATGAGCTCATTAAGCCATTCAACGAGCAAACTATCTCTGTCCTCGCTGCTGACTTCCAAATCGAGGTGCAATTTCTCTTCAACGCTTTCAGGTTCAGTAATCAAACTGAACAGAGCCAGAGCAGCGTTGGAAAAAAGCTCCTCGGCATCTGCCCCATAGGCGATGATGCCCACGTCAGCAGTATGGTCAATTATTTCAAAGGCCTTCTTCATTCCTCTAATGTCCATTATACAAAAATAGCAGCAACATCTCCATTTACGCTTGCTCTTTTTTTGCACTTCACCCAGGCTGTTGTTACAATCAATACCAAACAAGCATGTGGCGGGACTCTTACCCTTGAGCTGTCGAATTTGGCAAATTATCAATTACCTTGTATTATTAATGTGGTAATGGGCAAATGTCTGTGTCAAATTTGACTTCTCCGTGTGGAAAATTATATGGTTCTAGCGATGCAAAGGATAAATACTAAAGGCAAGGTGAACCTACAGCTAGCAGCCCATTATAAGGGATTTGTCCGTAAGAGGTAGATAGTAATGCCCTCCCAGCATTATATGGAATGTGCTCTATCTTTAGCTAGGCTAGCTATGGGATATACCAGTCCTAACCCAGCAGTGGGGGCAGTAGTTGTTAAAAATGGACTTGCTGTCGGCATGGGATATACTCAGCCTGCTGGCTTGGAGCATGCTGAGGTTATGGCACTTCGGCAGGCTGGTGATAAGGCGCAGAGTGCTACCATGTATGTTACCCTGGAGCCTTGCTCTCATTACGGGCGTACTCCACCTTGCACTCAAGCTATAATCGATGCCGGCATTTCAGAAGTTCATATAGCCTTGCTTGACCCCAACCCTGTGGTTTCAGGGCGTGGGGTAGGCAGGCTAAATGAAGGAGGCATCAAGACCCATATAGGTATATGTCAACAAGAAGCTTCCGAAATAAACGAGGCTTATATTAAGCACATTACTACGGGTTTACCATTTGTCGTGGCCAAATTCGCCATGAGCCTTGACGGCAAGATTGCTACTAAAACCGGTGATTCTAAGTGGATAACCAAGGAAGAGGCAAGAAAGTATGCACATGCCCTGCGCTATACTGTCGACGCCATAATGGTAGGGGTAAACACCATTGTTGCTGATAATCCTCGCCTCACCGCTAAAGGTTGTGGTGGTAGAGGTGGCATAGGAAAAATGCAGCCTCTACGCCTGGTTGTTGACAGTAAAGGAAAGGTACCATTGAACGCTCATATTTTTGAGCCACCAGGCGAGGTTTTACTCGCTGTAGCAGCGCCTTTTGACTCCGTAAAGAAGGAAAAATTTGTAGAGGCGGGTGCCGAAGTACTGGAATTACCAGCAAAGGAAGGCTCGGTAGATATTGCGGAGTTATTGAAGTTGTTGGGGAGGCGAGAGATTGTCACTGTCCTAGTGGAGGGAGGTGGTAAGCTTCTTGGTTCACTTTTTGACCACCACTTAGTGGATAAGGTATTGGCTTTCATTTCACCAATCATCATTGGCGGCTGTGAGGCTGTAAGTGTGGGGGGGAATGGCGTTGATGATATAGCTAAGGCTCTGCGCCTTAGTCGAGTTGACATTAAGAGTTTCGGTGATGATATATTAGTTAGTGGATACGTGGAGAAACAATTACCGCAAGGGGCGTAGGTTTTTAGGTGTCTCGTATGTTCACAGGAATAGTTGAGGAGATTGGCATAGTTAAGGAAACGAGCCGAGACCGCTTAGCCTTCGAAGCTCATAAGGTGCTTGAAGGAACGAAAATGGGCGACAGCATAGCTGCTAATGGTGTTTGCTTAACTGTTGTCTCCTTGGAAAATCGCGGCTTCAGTGTTAATGTTATGCCTGAGACGTTACGTTGCACTAATCTCGATAGACTTCATTATAGCGACCAGGTAAATTTGGAAAGGGCACTGGTACTGGGGGGACGCCTGGGTGGCCATTTAGTGTTGGGTCATGTCGATGATACGGGAGAAGTAATGGATGTAACTAGCGAAGAAACCGCGCATATTATGAGGATTTCAGCACCAGCTAAACTAATGCCTTACATTGTAGATAAAGGCTTTATCGCTGTTGATGGTGTTAGCCTCACCACCGTAGACCTTGATGATTTTTCTTTTGGTGTGTCTCTGGTAGCTTATACTATGGAACATACTACGTTAGGAAGGAAGAGACCTGGAGACGTAGTTAATTTAGAAGCAGATATCATAGCTAAATATGTGGAAAACCTTAAGGAGCGAAAAAGACAAAGTTTAAACTTCGAGTTCCTTAGAGAATATGGATTTGTAGGGGGAACAGATGCTGGCTAGCATTTCGGAGGCAATTGAAGATATAAAGGCGGGCAAATTCATCATTATCGTTGACGACGAGTCACGCGAAAATGAAGGAGACCTGGCCATGGCTGCCGAGAAGGTTACTCCCGAGGCGATAAATTTTATGGCTAAGCATGGTCGGGGACTTATTTGCTTTCCTATTACTGGCCAGAGGCTCGACGAATTAGGAATACCACTGATGGTTACCAACAACACCTCACACTATTCCACTGCCTTCACAGTTTCTATTGAGGCAAAGAACAAAGTTACCACCGGCATCTCTGCCTTTGATCGAGCCCAGACTATAAAAACGGTGCTTGATCCTAATACCAAGGCGGGGGACCTGGCTCAGCCAGGGCATATATTCCCTATTCGAGCCAGAGAAGGTGGGGTGTTAGTACGAGCAGGACACACTGAAGCTATCGTTGATCTGGCTAGACTAGCTGAATTTTATCCTGCTGGCGTCATATGTGAGATCATGGATGAAGATGGCACAATGGCCCGTCTGCCTCAGCTTGAGGCTATAGCTTCTAAGTTTGACTTAAAGATTGTAACTATCGCTGATTTGATTGCCTACCGTCTTCATCATGAAAAACTGGTGCAAAGAGTAACTGAGGCTAGGCTGCCCACTAAATATGGCGAATTTGCAGCCGTGGCTTATAGAAGTGTTGTTGATGCCGCTGAACATGTTGCTCTAGTTAAAGGTGATATATCAAATGATGAGCCAGTACTGGTACGTGTTCACAGTGAATGCCTGACGGGGGACGTCTTTGGTAGTTTGAGATGCGATTGTGGAGCCCAGATTGAGATGGCTTTACAAAGTATAGCCAAAGAAGATCGGGGTGTTTTTCTTTATATGAGACAGGAAGGGAGGGGAATCGGGTTTCACAACAAGCTTTGCGCCTATGCTCTTCAGGATCAAGGATTGGATACTGTGGAGGCTAATATAGCTTTAGGTTTTGCTCCTGATTTGAGAGATTATGGGGTAGGTGCCCAGATTTTGTCCGACTTAGGTTTACATAATATTAGATTGCTTACCAATAACCCTAAGAAGGTAATTGGGCTGGAAAGCTATGGAATTAAGATAGTCGAGACTGTTCCTCTAATAGCCCCATCTACCCCCTATAACATCCACTATTTAGAAATCAAGCAAAAGAAGCTAGGACATATCCTAGGTATACAGGAGGGTAAGTAATGGCTAAGCATTATGAAGGTATTCTGATAGGAAAAGGCCTTAAGTTTGCTGTGGTTGTTTCTCGATTTAATGAGTTAATAACCACGAAACTGCTCGAGGGAGCAAGGGACGCTTTACTGCGCCACGGTGTTGCTGAGGAGGACATCGATATTGCCTGGACGCCAGGTTGTCTGGAGATCCCGCTTATAAGCAAAAAATTGGCACAGAGTAATAAGTACGATGCCATAGTATGCCTTGGCGCGGTGATTCGTGGCGGCACTCCCCATTCTGAGTATGTTGCTTCCGAGGTAAACAGGGGAATTGGCAGGGTGAGCTTGGATACTGGCCTACCGGTAATACAAGGAATAATTACAGCCGATACTTTGGAACAGGCTATCCAGAGAGCAGGGGCTAAAGAGGGTAATAAAGGCTTTGTTGCCGCAGTAAGCGCTATTGAAATGGCAAATCTGCTTAAGGCTATTCAGTGACTTTATAGACTTTGTCACCTCGCCTTACTCTATCAGGAACTTTTATGCCCACAAGGTCACCGGGCTTGCCCTCGGGGATGTCAACGCGCTCAATCTGCATAGATTCTACAGCCAGTTCCATATCTGTGGTGCTGCCTTTGATATGGATTTTATCACCTATTTTCAATATGCCGCTTAGCTCTATACCAGCTACCACAGGCTTAGCAAAAAAATCCGTTATCTTGCCAATTTCCACTTCGCCCATCTTCAAATACCTCCTTATTAGGAAGATATCATACACCTTTTCCAATTAAAGATCAAGCTGGTGTACTCGTTCATATGATTAGTGACACCTCTTTTTTGTTATTGCGAGGAGCGATAGCGACGAAGCAATCTCTAAGCGAGGTTCCTGAGTCCAATTATGGCAGGCTCCAGCTTTGCAATGAGATTGCCACGCCCCAACAAGTCGGGGCTCGCAATGACACGGGAGGTTATTATCCAATGTTACAAACATATAAAGTGTCACCCATCTATCTGAACTAGATCAGCTGAAGGACCAGTTGTAATGGAAGCCCAGTTGTACCTTGACAAGTTGTGCTGCTAAGCTTATGATAGTAAGTCAAATAAATCTAATCGGAGGGAGTGCACCATGACTGAAAAAAAAGAAGGGCAACCATATAGTCCGGAGGAAATACTTTCCTTCGACCGCATTAGAAGGGCTATGACAAGCAGAGTTTTGGATAGGATAGAAGAATTGTGGCAGGGAAAACAGCCCCTAAGTGTTGAGCAGGTGAATGAAGTGATCGCGAGTGAATGGCAGAGAGTAAAGGATGCGGTAAGGTCATCACCAGCAGCACGGGAAGCTTTCCGTAAGTATTTGGAACGCACCGTCTCTGAACAAATAGACAAGTTGATGAAAGAGGATAAAACTGAGCTAGAATCATTAGGCGTTGTAGAGAAGAGTCTATAAATTGGTTCCACAAGATAAAACTAGGCTAGGCGAACACGTCAACCGAGACCGGGATACAGGGCAGTTAATTAATCGCCTCGAGATGTTAGATGAAAGGCTGGATAATTTGGATTCTATAGTAACGTCACTTATAGAAAGGGTGATGGGAAGACCTCTTGCTATAGAAATAACCTGCCCTAATTGTGGTCAAACTATACAGATCAATGTCACCAGCGGTGTAAGGCTGCGAGGTAAAGAACAGCCATAGCAAGCATCGTATTCTTATCAATGTTTAATTTCTAAGCCACCCAATGATAAATAATCTTCTATTGCTGCCATATTATCAAAGGTTTGCCCTGTTTAGCTATGTTTGGTACAATCGTCAAATGGGCGGTTAGCTCAGTGGTTAGAGCGCTGCGTTGACATCGCAGAGGTCACTGGTTCAAGTCCAGTACCGCCCATTTTTTGATGAAATCATGTTTGATTTCTAAGTTTATAATAGAAATTTAGAGATGAAATCAAAAGAAAAGGATGGGAAACTGGAACGGATGCGCCACTCTGCATCTCATATCATGGCTGAGGCGGTACAATGTCTTTTTCCTGAGGCTAAATTTGGCATCGGACCGACCATTGAGAATGGCTTCTACTATGACTTTGAGCTGCCACGCCCATTAACGCCGGAAGATTTGCCTGTAATTGAGAACAAAATGAGGGAGATTATTAGTTGGGATGTACCATTTGTTGCAGAGGAAATGAGTAAAGAGGAAGCGCGTAAGCTCTTTGCTGCCCAGCCCTATAAACTGGAGCTTATCAACGAAATCGCTGATACTAGTGTAACTATCTATAAACAAGGTTCTTTCACCGATTTATGTCGTGGTCCTCATCTAGCCTCCACGGGTGAGGTAAAAGCATTTAAGCTTACTCATCTAGCTGGAGCATACTGGCGTGGTGATGAAAAGCGACCCATGCTACAGAGAATTTACGGTGTGGCTTTTGAAAGCCAAGAGAAGCTTGATGATTATTTATCGTGGCAAGCTGAAGTCACTAAACGCGACCATAGGAAGCTGGGCAAGGAACTTGACCTCTTCAGTACTCACGAGGAAATCGGTCCTGGCTTAATTTGCTGGCACCCCAGAGGTGCTTTGATTCGACAAATCATCGAGGACTTCTGGAAGGCAGAACACATCAAGCGGGACTATGACATCGTTTACACTCCTCACATTGCCAAGCTAGATTTGTGGAAAACTAGCGGGCATTGGGAATTCTATCGGGATTATCTGTTCCCACCGATGGAAATTGAGGGACAGCAATATATGCTAAGGCCCATGAATTGCCTGGGGCACATTTTGATTTATAAAAGCAAATTGCGCAGTTATCGCAATTTGCCTTTGAGATATGCCGAATTAGGCACAGTATATAGGTACGAGCGAACTGGTGTATTACATGGTCTTGCCAGGGTCAGGGGATTTACTCAAGATGATGCGCACATTTTTTGCCGACCTGATCAGGTTGAAGAAGAAGTACTAGAAGTTCTGAACTTGGCACAATTCATGATGTCTAGCTTTGGCTTTGATGAGTATGAGTTGTTACTATCAACGCGTCCTGAGAAATATGCTGGCACAGTTTCAATGTGGGAGGAGGCCACGGGATCTTTGAAACACGTTCTAGAGAAACTTGACTTACATTATGAAGTGGATCCTGGTGAGGGGGTTTTCTACGGACCTAAAATCGATATTAAACTCAAGGATGCTTTAGGGCGTGTTTGGCAAGGTCCTACCATCCAAGTCGATTTCAATTTGCCACAACGCTTTAATGTCTGTTATATTGGTGAAGATGGCTTGGAGCATAATGTAGTGATGATACATCGCACAGTTTTAGGTAGCATGGAGCGTTTTTTAGCTTGCCTCACAGAGCATTATGGTGGTGCCTTCCCGGTATGGTTATCGCCGGTTCAAACCATAATAATTCCCATAGCAGATCGCCATGTTGGCTATGCACATAAGATAGAGAGCGATTTTAAAAATGAGGGTATCCGAGTTCAGGTTGACGACCGCTCTGAGAGGATGAATTTGAAAGTAAGGGAAGCGCAACTGGAGAAAGTCCCATATATGCTTATAGTTGGTGATAAAGAAGTGGCTTCATCCAGTGTGTCACTTCGCTTAGGGAATGGCGAGGATCTGGGCTTAGAAACTCTGGCACAAGTTAAGAGTAGAATAAAGGCAGATATAGAGGCCAAGTCTTAAATACTGTTCCAGGGGGTAGAACGAGCATAGTTAAAGAATTATTAGCCAATAGAAGAATCAGAGCCAGAGAAGTTCGTCTCATAGGGGAAGATGGGGAACAGCTGGGCGTGGTGCCTCTACAGAAAGCATTGCAAATGGCTTATGAGCGCGGCCTCGATTTGGTGCAGGTAGCATCAACGATGACTCCGCCAGTATGTCGGCTTCTTGATTATGGTAAATATAAGTATGAGCAAACTAAAAAAGAACGCAAGGCGAAGAGAGGCCAAAGAGTTGGCTTACTCAGGGAGGTCCGTTTAAGACCCAAGATAGAAGAGCATGATTTACAGGCAAAAATTAAGACCACGAAGAAATTATTGGAGGAGGGTAATAAAGTACGGTTATTGCTAAGGTTTAGAGGACGCGAAATTATTTATCCTGAACTAGGTTGGAATGTACTGCGTAAAGTAGCTGAAGCCTCCAAGGAATTAGCCGTGGTAAGTAGCTCCGGTAATGCCGAGAGAAGTATAGCCTTGGTCTTATCCCCAGTTTCCCAGAAGAAATCTAAGGAGACAGAAACAGATGCCAAAACTTAAAACCCATAAAGGGGCAAGTAGCCGTTTTCATATAACAGGTAGCGGCAAGCTGATGCGCACTAAGTGCGGCAAAAGCCATTTGAGGCGGAAAAAGGCTCCTAGAACTAAGCGCCTCTACGATGAAATGATCATGACCTCCTCAGCGGATAAGAAGAGAGTAAGGAGGCTTTTACCCTACAAATAGTGTAGGGAGGGGAAGTAGTTTATTTTGTTACTAAAGAGAAAGGGATAACACCCAAGGATTAAAGGAGGAAGAACTTGCCACGAGCTAGGAGCGGGAAAGTTACTCACAGACGACATAAAAAAGTGCTTGAGCTGACTAAAGGGCATCGGGCTGCCAGGCACAAGCTTTATATCATAGCTAATCAGTCCATGCTTCATGCTTTGGATTATTCCTATCGTCATCGTCGTGAGCGGAAAAGTGACTTCAGGAGGCTATGGATCGCCCGCATTAATGCTGCGGCACGGGCTGAAGGTCTTACTTACAGTCAGTTTATGGCCAGGTTGCAAAGGTCAAATATAGGAATCAACCGTAAGATGTTAGCTGAGATGGCAGTCAAAGATCCTGAAGGTTTTGCTACATTAGTAGCTTCGGTAACTGAGACTAACTCACCTCGCGTGTAATGGCGTTATACCTGGGAATTCCAGAATTTTTGAACAAGGATAACATTGCGTGGCAGTCAATGCTGGAACAACTCGAAGACTTTCGTGCACAAGCTCTCGAGGAGCTCAATAAAGTTGATAATCCTCGAGAACTGGAATTGTGGCGCGTTCGCTACCTAGGTAAGAAAAGCAGTTTAACTCAGATTCTACGTGCCTTGGCCGCCTTGCCCCTGGAAAAACGACGAGAGGTAGGGACCCAAGCTAACGAAATCAAGAGAGCTTTAGAGTCAAGCCTGGAAGAGAAGGAAAAATTACTCCAGGAAGCCCTTTTGACCTCTCCTCGGGAATCCCAAAGATTAGATGTTACCTTGCCTGGTCAACCTCTCCCGACAGGGCGACTCCACCCTACCACTCAAATACTTAACGAAATTTGCGATATTTTCCAAAATATGGGCTTCCAGGTGATTGAGGGGCCCGACGTGGAGTGGGATTACTATAACTTTGAAGCCTTAAGTATTCCTCAACATCATCCGGCGCGAGATATGTTTGCTACCTTATGGATAGATGCAGGCATGGGGGAGAAAGCTAGACTTTTGCGCACGCACACTTCCCCAATGCAGATTAGGTTGATGGAGAAGGAGCGTCCACCGATAAGAGCCATAGTACCGGGGCGAACTTATAGATATGAAGCGACTGACGCTACTCATGAATCCATGTTTTATCAAGTTGAAGGTTTGGCTGTGGATAAGAACATCACACTGGCTGATTTAAAAGGCACTCTGTTTGACTTTTGCCGTTGTCTTTTCGGTGAGGAAAGGAAAGTGCGCTTCCGCTGCGATTACTTTCCTTTTGTGGAACCCGGGGTAGAAGTAGCCATCGGGTGTTCGGCCTGCAATGGGGCCGGCTGCCGGCTGTGTGGCTACAGCGGCTGGATTGAAATACTGGGGGCGGGGATGGTGCATCCCGACGTCCTGGCGCGCGTCGATATCAACCCCAAGCTTTATAGTGGTTTTGCCTTCGGGTTGGGAGTTGAGCGTATACCCATGCTGCGCCATGGTATTGATGACATCCGCCTCTTTTATGGCAATGATCTCAGGTTTTTGAGGCAGTTCTAGGTTTTAAGGTGACAGTATGAAAGTTTCCCTCAAATGGCTCAGAGATTATGTTGACATAAAACTCGCCCCCAAAGAACTAGCTGAAAGGCTAACCATGGCTGGCCTGGAGGTCAAAGGCACCCAGACTATAGGTGGCACCTGGGATAATGTGGTAATAGGGGAAGTAATAGCATTAAATCCCCATCCTAATGCTGACCGTCTTAAGCTAGCGACGGTTAACCTCGGCACTGAGCAGGTCACCACGGTTTGTGGTGCCCCCAATATCAGCCTTGGTCAAAGGGTGACTTTTGCCTATATAGGAGCCCGGCTTATAGATCCTCACACCGGAGAAGCTATAGTGCTAAAGCCGGCTAAAATTCGCGGCGTCGTTTCCGAGGGCATGGTCTGCTCAGAGAAGGAGCTAGGGATTTCCGAGAATCACGAGGGCATTTTGGTATTGACGCCGGAGGCGCCCATAGGTGCACCTCTCGGTGCGTATCTGGGCGATGTAATTTTGGACTTAGATGTAACACCCAACCGCCCGGATTGCTTATCGGTAATTGGCATTGCTCGAGAGATTGCTGTCTTAACTGGTGAACCGCTCTGCTTGCCCGAAATTCATTATGAAGAAACGGAAAAATCAATAGATTCCTTCGCCTCCGTTGACATAGTCGATCCAGACCTATGTCCCAGGTATTGTGCTAGCATGGTTACCGGAATCAAGATAGCCCCCTCCCCGAGCTGGCTGCAGCAGCGTCTGAATAGCTGTGGGATGCGTCCTATTAACAACGTGGTTGACGTTACTAATTACGTGATGCTGGAATATGGTCAGCCCCTTCACGCCTTTGATTATCATAAGCTTAAGGGCCGACAAATTATCGTTCGCAGGGCCGGGAATGGTGAAACCATAACTACCCTCGATGGCTCAGAGCGCACTATTACCCCGGACATATTGGTTATTGCTGATAAAGAAGAAGCTGTTGCTGTTGCGGGAATCATGGGTGGTTTGGATTCCGAAGTGACGGACAAAACTGACACTATCCTCCTGGAGTCAGCGAATTTTAACCAGGCTACCATTCGTCGAGGCTGTAGCCATCTTCAATTCCAAAGCGAGGCCTCGATTCGCTTTGACAAAGGGCTTAATAGCGAGCTTCCGCTACTACCATTGAAACGGGCCACTCAACTGCTACTGGAGCTCGCCGGTGGCCGAGCAGCCAAGGGCATAATTGATGTTTATCCCGGGAAATCAGAACCAAAGCTCATATTACTTACCACCCGGGAGGTGAAGCGCCTTTCAGGCTTGAAGGTCAACATTGATGAAATTCTCAAGGTATTAAAAGCCTTGGGCTTTGAGTGTCAGGAGGGCGATTCAGATTCACAGATTTTGGTGTCCGCACCTTATTGGCGCAGCGACATTAAATGCTCTGCTGACATCGTGGAAGAGGTAGTCCGCATCATTGGTTATGAAAAAATCCCAATCACCAGGCTTGGCTCTCCTTTGCCTCAACAAAAATCAAAATTATCACCAGCAGCCCAGCGAAGCAATCTCAAGGAGAAATTGCACAATATCCTGACCGGCTTTGGCTTTCAAGAGATATTAACTTATTCTTTAGTCAGTCTGGAAAAGTTGCAGAAGCTTTCCCCCAAGCTTGAGCTGAAAATTCCACCGTTGAAGGTGGCTAATCCTATGACGAGGGAACAAGAATACCTACGTACCAGCTTGCGGGCTGGTCTTCTGGCCACGTTGGCACACAACCAAAAATTTGAGCAAGCCGGCATAAGGCTCTTTGAAATCGGCAAGGTATTCTTGCCGCAGCACCCTCACGTCATTGCGAGCGAAGCGAAGCAACCTCAAGAAGAAAGGGAGCTACCCCAAGAAAAGGAGATGCTCTGTGCCGTGCTCAGCGGCTCAAGGGCAGAATTATCCTGGCAAGCTGATAAAGAGCCGCTCGATTTCTTTGACACGAAGGGGATAGTGGAGAATCTCCTGAACCATTTGGGGCTGAAAGTGAGTTTTGATATTGGCGATGATGAAATTCTATTCCCGGGAAGAGGGGCTAACATAATCGTTGAAGATGACAAAGTTGGTATTGTAGGAGATGTGCATCCCAGGGTAGCACAAGCCTTTGAGCTTTCTAATAATATTTGCCTTATAGAAATTGACCTGGAGAAGCTATTGGCCAAGATTACCGTGACAAAGGAATACCAACCTATCCCACGGTTTCCCAGCGTAACCCGGGACCTCGCTTTAGTAATAGATGAGCAAGTGAGCTATGGAAGAGTGGAAGAAATAATCCAAAGCTTTCCCTTAATAACGCAGATAACTCTCTTTGACCTTTATCGAGGTGAGCAAATACCCGAGGGCAAAAAATCTTTTGCCATAAGGATTATCTATCAATCGCCCAGCCATACTTTGACCGATGAGGAAGTTGACCAAACTCAAGAACAGGTGATCGCTAGGCTACATCAAGAACTGGGTGCTACTCTGAGAAGTTGAGTTAGTCAAGGCAAAAAGTCTAGCTTACTTCATCTTTGAGGTATCTTGATATATCTTTCTGCTCGGCTACAGCAGCGAGCTAAAGCCGATTAAAGTTGAGAGCTCACTGCCTCATCCAGAAGCTTCTTCACCTGTACTGCCAAGTTATCTAAAGGCAAAAGTGGGGCTTCCTTCTCCGTGCGCCATTTTGCCTCTACGCTCTGGCTTTGTAAGGTACGTGGAGACAATGTCAAGCGCAGTGGTATTCCCAGGAGGTCGGCATCGTTGAATTTAACGCCGGGAGAGTCATCACGGTCATCGAAAAGCACTTCGATGCCTTCCTTTTGTAATTCTTGATAAATCTTTTCTGCCGTAGGGAGGATCGCCGACTTGTCCAGCGATAGAGGACAAAGATAGACTTGATAAGGAGCGACGGAGAGCGGCCAGATAATGCCCTTGTCATCGTGGCTTTGTTCTACGATGGCTGCCAGCAATCGCCCCAGTCCGATGCCATAGCAGCCCATGACAATAGGCCGGGATTTGCCATCATTATCTAAGATGGATGCTCCGAATTTCTCACTGATGGAGATGCCCAACTTAAACACATGCCCCACTTCAATGCCCTTGGCTGAGGATAATTTACCTTGACACTTGGGACAGCTATCTCCAGACTGAGCTAGGGCGATATCAGTCATAAGGTTAACCTGAAAATCCCTGGGGTAGTTGGCATTCTTGAAGTGATACCCTGACTTATTAGCACCAACAACGAAGTTAGAGCCCGAGGTTATGGAATCATCAGCCACAACTCTAACTCCCTCTACACCTATAGGTGAGGCAAAACCCGCCACAATTCCAGCTTCATTTACTTCGCCTTCCGTAGCCAGGCGAAGCTCAGAACACTTTAGAGCATTTCTTAACTTCGTTTCGTTGACTTCCAGATCGCCCCGAATTATAACGAAGACAAATTCTCCGTCAGCAAAATAAAACACCGCCTTAAGAGTTTGACTTGTCGGCACACCGACAAATCCAGCCACCTCTTCTATGGTTTCCGCCTCCGGCGTGGCTACCTCTTCCAGGGGAAGGAGATTCTTCGCTTCGCTTGGGATGTTGGTTTTGTCGGTTTTGGCAAATTGAGCCTTTTCCGTATTGGCAGCGTAGTCACAATTGGAACAATAAATAACCTCGTCTTCGCCGGTCTCAGTGATAACCATAAATTCGTGGGAATCCTTGCCACCTATGGCGCCACTGTCAGCCTCTACTGTCATTGTAGGCAAGCCAAGGCGAGCATAGATATTACTGTAAGCCTGACACATACTTTGGTAACTTTCATCCAGACCAGCCTCGTCGGCATCAAAGCTGTAAAGGTCCTTCATGATAAACTCACGGACTCTCAATAAGCCACCGCGAGGTCGAGGCTCATCGCGAAGCTTGGTCTGTATCTGATAGAGAAGTAAGGGAAGCTCCCGATAGCTCTGCACGTAGCGGTGGACAAGGTCGGTAATAACTTCTTCATGAGTGGGTCCCAGAGCCAGCGTATGCTCTTTGCGGTCGGTCAAAGTGAACAGAGATTTGCCAAAGGAAACATACCGGCCCGACTGCTGCCACAATTCGAAAGGCTGCAACACTGGCAGCATCAATTCCTGCCCGCCAGCCTTATCCATTTCCTCTCTGATTACATTTTCTATCTTTTTGAGCACTCGCCATCCCATAGGCAAGTAAGAATAAATTCCGGCAGCCTCCTGAGCAATCATACCCGCTCGAAGCAATAGCTGATGGCTTATGCTCTCAGCTTCTGCGGGCGCCTGCCGTAATGTCTTGCCAAAAAGCTTAGAAAAACGCATTTCTCTTACCTTTACTCCAATCCTTTCCTATCGAGAGAGTCTACTTCTGCCATCAGAGCTTCTAGAAAATTTTGCTCGCTTGCTACGCTTACTACCTCCCCTTTCCTAAATATAGCACCTTTCCCCTTACCGCAGGCAATGCCAACATCAGCATCTTTAGCCTCGCCAGGGCCATTGACCACGCAGCCCATAACTGCCACTTTAATGGGTTTGCTTATTTTTTCCAGGCGCTTGTTCACTTCTTCAGCCAGGGCAATGATATCAACTTCAGCTCGGCCGCAGGAAGGGCAGCTTACCAAAGTTGGACCTCGCTGACGAAGCCCCAAGCTTTTCAGAATTTCGTAAGCCACAAATACTTCCTCGCAGGGATGAGCGCTGAGGGAAACGCGTATGGTGTCGCCAATCCCTTGATAGAGAAGTATGCCAATGCCTATAGCGCTGCGTATGGCTCCCGTCCGGGGAAGCCCGGCCTCGGTGACGCCCAGATGTAGTAGATAGGGCATTCTATCGGCAATCATTTGATAGGCCTGAATGGTAGTGGGGACATCAAAGGCTTTAAGGGAAACTTTGATTAAATTAAAGTCCAAACCTTCCATAAGCCTTATCTGCTCCAATGCCATGTTGACCATGCGCTCAGCCGGTGGGGCATCAGGTTGGAAATCGGCCGGTAAACTGCCAGCATTTACCCCGATACGGATAGGCACCTCTCTTTCTTTAGCAACAGCTACTACCCTGGCAATCTGTTCTCTGTTTCTTATGTTGCCGGGATTGAGGCGGAGCCCGTCAACACCCGCCCGTAGCGCAGCCAAAGCTAAGCGGTAGTCAAAATGTATATCAGCAATAATGGGTAGTGGAACGCTCTTTTTTATAGTTGCTAGGCTTTCGGCCGCTTCCTTGTCTGGGACTGCCACTCGCACAATTTCACAGCCGCAATCTTGTAACTCCTTAATCTGGTTTATAGTGGCAGGAATGTCACGGGTATCGGTCTTGGTCATGGACTGCACCACGATGGGGGCGTCGCCGCCAATGATCACCTTGCCAATTCTCAAGGGTTTGGAGATTCGACGTGTCATAATCCGAAACCCCTTCCGCTCCATAGACGTCCAATATCTAAAAAGGTTACTAAGACCATAAGTGCGATTAAAAAAGCAGTGCCTATGGTGTAGGCCAAACGCACTGTTCGAGGGGAAAGACGTTTCCCGCGCCTGCACCCTTCAATGAATGCCACCAGCATCCCGCCTCCATCCAAGGGAGGGATGGGGAGGAGATTAAATATGCCGAGACCCAGGCTGATTATACTGGCCATAAATAATATGCCGCTGAAGCCAGAGGAGCGCACTACCTCCACCGTTAACTGACCAGCACCTATTGGCCCCACCAGTGCCATATCGGGAGATTCTATGATTAGAGGGATAGCCTCTATTATGAGCACAGGCATATAAATGATATACCTGGCTCCCAAATAGACTGCCTTCCACACAGGAAGTCGCTCTTGTTCGATATGAATCCCATCTACCCATCGTATTTTTACACCGGGCAGGGTTTCGGAGCCGTCATGAATCAGAGAGATTGAAACTGTCTCGCCGTCTCGGAGCAAAACCAGCTTTATTTCTTCGCCTTCCTCAATGGAACGCAAAGCACTGGATATACTCTCAGCATTGTATACACCATGTCCATTGATGCTTAAGATGGTATCGCCAGGTCTGATGCCAGCTTCATAGGCTGGCGAGCCTTCCTCCACCTGACTCACCATATCCCACCAAAGGTAGGTGCCGATTTTTAGCAGCTGCGACTTTGGGTCGAGTTGCGGCTCCAAGGTGATTTCCTTTTCCTGCCCATTCCTTAGCAGGAGCAAAGTTATTTCTGCCCCTTCTTCGACTGAATTTACTATATCCTGCACGTCCCCCCGTCTATGAACAGGTTGCTCATCTACTTCCAGGATTATGTCCCCAGACTTGATGCCTGCTTCTTCCGCAGAAGAATTTCCTACTACAGAATGCACCATGAGCCCATTGCCGGCGACTGTACTTGTGGGTAACGCAAGGAAAGCGCTGAGGAGAACGAAGGCCAGAAAAATGTTGACCAGCGGACCGGCAGCATAGATTCCTAACCTGGTCCACGGTCCTTTGCCAGCCAGGCTTCGGGGTACTGTGGGGTCATTTTCTCCAGCAGCCTTAACAAATGCTCCTATGGGTATGGCGTTAAGTGAGTATATTGTCTCGCCTCGTTTAATACCCAAAAGGCGTGGGGGAATGCCTATGCCGAACTCTTCCACCTTCACTCCAGCACGCTTAGCAGTAATGAAGTGCCCCAATTCGTGAAGACACATTGCCACGAATAGAGCTACTATGAAAAGAATAATGATTATGGCCACACTCATCTCTTATCTCTCTATCCCAGGATTGCGTCGTCGCTCAGGTTCATCGCAGCGACCAAGGGAAAGGCGTGTAGTGCATTCCCTTGCCCAGTTGTCAGCAGATAGTATTTCCTCCAGAGATGGCTGGCTGATGGTTCGGTGTTGCTCAAGTGTTTCTCCTACAATCCTGGCTATATCGGTAAAACTTACTCTATGGGTGAGAAAAAGCTCTACAGCCACCTCATCTGCGGCGCAAAGTACCGCCGGATAAGTTCCTCCTGATTTACCAGCATCCACAGCCAGTTTGAGACAGGGAAATCTATCATAGTCTACAGGCTCAAAGTTCAGAGAGTTGATTTTATTCCAATCTAGGCGCGGCAGTTCTGAATTAGACCACCGCCGAGGATAGGAAAGAGCATATTGAATAGGCAGCCTCATATCAGGCCAGCTAAGCTGAGCTTTCAGGGAACCATCCGTAAATTCCACCATGGAATGAACGATAGACTGGGGATGAATTAATATTTCAATACTATCAAAGGGGAAAGAGAAAAGCCAATGAGCTTCGATGACCTCTAGTCCTTTATTCATAAGCGTTGCTGAATCTATGGTTACCTTCTTTCCCATCTTCCATACGGGGTGCTGAAGGGCTTGCTCCGGAGTTACCTCAGCCAATTGTGACTGTGAATAGTGATAAAAGGGCCCCCCGGAGGCAGTGAGAAAAAGCCTCTGCGGTTTGGTTTCTTCCCCCTGTAAACATTGCCAGATGGCACTATGCTCACTATCGATAGGCAGAATTTGAGCGTGATGGAGGCTGGCTTCACGAACAATAATTTCACCGGCCATCACCAATACCTCCTTGCTAGCCAGGGCAACTGTCTTGCCTTCCTGTAAAGCCGCTAGAGTAGGGCTAAGTCCGGCCTTACCCGCAGTGGCCACGATAACGAAATCGACCTCAGGATGGCTGGCTATTTCTTCTACGGACAAAAATTCCCCGCCGTAATTAATGTCTGGTTTGATTGAGGAACAAAACATTTTGGGCTGAAATTCCTGGATTTGCTTTTCCAGGAGTTTAAGATTTTTGTTCCCCGTCAGAGCTACTATTTTTAATTCGTCAGGCAGGGCACGAATTACATCTAGAGCCTGCCGCCCTATGGAGCCTGTTGAGCCCAGGACAGCTATTTTTTTCACACCACCCATATCACGTAATAGTATACCACCGCCCCGACAAAGATGAGGCTATCGAAGCGGTCGAGGATACCGCCGTGTCCCGGTAGCAGATCACCTGATTCTTTCACCCCCATATTGCGCTTGAGCAAGGATTCAACCAAGTCGCCAAGCTGAGCAAAGAGGCTAACTAGAAAGCCCAAGAGGGTGATTTGCCAGTACTTAAAGGTGAAAGGAGAAATTAGGTTAAGCAACATCGCTATTATGATGGCAGCCAGAATGGCGCATATTAAGCCCCCTATCGCTCCTTCCCAAGTTTTAGCCGCGCTTATCGCAGGAGCCAGCCTATGTTTACCCCTTGCCCTCCCAATAAAAAAAGCACCTGTATCGTTGGCAAATGTAGTCAGCATGGCCAGGTAAACCCAATTTCGGCCGTCTTCTAAACCACGCAAATTCAGCCAATAGCTAAGCATCCAACCCACATAGAGTGCACCCACTATTGTCCATGCCCAGTTGCGAAATGCTCCTTCTTTTGATGGGCGGCATAACAGACAAATCAAGGAAATCAACACAGTAGCAGTAATAACTATGGGTAAAACATCAGGGCTCCTATAATGAGGGCTTAAGACAAGTGCCAGCGCCCATAGTAAACCCAAATAAATCAGAGGCTCTCTCCTGTCAAAATTGGCTATGTGATAGAACTCGTAGGTGCCGGCTAACGCTGCTGCAGCTATGAGAAGAGTAAACCAAGGCCAAGGGTCGCCAAACCAGATGGCAAGAATAACGAGAGGCACGCCCACAGCGGCAGTAATAACTCTGTGCTTGAGCATAGGTCTATTTTAGCAGCTTTTAAGCGGTTATAGGCTTGATAGTGTGTGGTCTCATGAATGGGTTTCATCAGACCAGCGTAATGTCTGATATGTAGTCCTGAGCAGTAGCGAAGGGTTCAGAGGCAGAATGGTAAATAGCGAAAAACTGAGGGATGATAACTGAATGCTATCAAATAGTTCTTATCTCTAACAGTTAGTGTAGACTTTTTGGGGCTAAATTATATTTCCCGTATTTCCTTTTCCTTGCTTTGTCCTAATTCACTTACCTTGTCCACACAAGCCTCTGTAAGCTGGTCGATTTTCTTAGTATTATTCTTGAGTTCGTCTTCAGATATTTCTTTATTTTTCTCCATCTCTCTTAGTTTCTCAATGCCATCTCTCCTTATATTGCGTATGGCAATCCGCCGCTCTTCTACTTTCTTAGATACGAACTTGACTAACTCCTTGCGCCGCTCCTCACTAAGAGGAGGGATGACCACCCGAATTATATTACCATCATTCGCAGGGTTAAGGCCGATATTGGCTGTGAGAATGGCTCTTTCAATGTCACGTAACGATGTGCGATCCCAGGGTTGAATAATGATTAAATTAGCCTCAGGTATGGACAGAGTAGCAAGTTGATAGAGCGGAATAGGCGTACCCTGATAGGCAACCATGATGTTGTCAAGCAAGGCTGGAGTAGCACGCCCGGCCCGGATGGTAGCTAATTCTTTAGCTAGTCCATCTATGGCCTTCTGCATTCTGGAGTTCAGTTCAGCGAATAATGCATCTAACATGGCTTAGTGGTCAACACCAAGCTCGAATCTAGCAAATCTGCGTACTTTCATGTTTTCACCCACTTTGGCAATTGTTTCAGCAATGATTTCCTGTACCGTCTTGGTAGGATCTTTGATAAAAGGCTGGCTAAGAAGGCAAGCTGTTTGGGGGTCTGTTTCTGCTTCTGGTGGTATCTCTTCACTAGTGAGAAAATACGGGGAAGTAGCAGCTATCTGCATGGCTAAGTCGTGAGCAAGTTCTTTAAATTCAGCGGTGCGAGCCACAAAATCGGTTTCACAGTTTAACTCCACTAATGCTCCTATGCGCTTGGTATGATGAATATAAGCTTCGATTACACCTTCGGTTACAGCTGCATCCTTCTTTTTTTCAGCAATTGCTGCCCCCCGCTGTTTCAAGAATTCGACTGCCTTCTCCATATCACCACACACCTCTAACAGCGCCTTATTACAGTCAGCTATGCCTACATTAGTTCTATTTCTTAACTCTTTTACTGCTTCAATTGATATTTTCATGGAGATGCAATTTCTCCTTCTGATTCCTTTGGCTCCTCTGATTCACCTGGCTTCTCTGGTTCAAAGGTATAAGAACCTAGAATTTCAATGGCTTCTTCGCGCCCTCCTTCAGCAACTAATTTAGTAACTCCTGCCTCTCCAGAAAAAGCTTCAGTTTTACCTTTAACTATGGCATCAGCTATCTTACTACAAATTAATTTAATCGTCTTAACAGCGTCATCATTGGCGGGAACAGGATAATCGATGCCGTCGGGATTACAATTAGTATCCACAATGGCAATCACGGGTATGCCTAATTTTTTAGCTTCAGTAAAGGCAATCTTATCTTTAATAGGGTCAGCAATGAAGAGGGCTCCAGGAAGGGTGGTCATTTCCTTATAACCACCCATTTGAGTATTCAGGTGGGAAATTTCCTTTTCTATCTTCACCCGTTCTTTTTTAGGCAAGCGGTCAAGCTCGCCTTTATCCCTTTTATTCTCTAAACGAACCAAATGATCGATCCGAGCTTGTATGACGGTGAAGTTAGTTAACATACCACCTAGCCATCTTTGATTAACATAGCTCATACCGCACCGCACAGCCTCTTCTTCTATAGTCTGCTGAGCTTGTTTTTTAGTGCCAACAAAAAGAAGACTTTGCCCTCGAGCTGCTAAATCTTGGACAAAGGTACAGGCCTTTTCTAACATGGTAACTGTTTGCTCCAAATCGATGATGTGGATACTATTGCGCTGGGTGAAAATATATTTCTTCGCCTTGGGATGCCAGTAACTGGTGTGGTGACCAAAGTGAGCACCTGCTTCCAGCAATTGTTTTAATAAAGCATTATTTATCATATTTACAATTCCAGATGATGTTAATTAGTAAAACTAGTATAATGTAGCATGATTGATTTGGATAATGCAACAAGAGATTGCCTCCAATTGTCTCTTAGTTGACAGAGAATTTACCCTTATCTATACTATTGAGCCAAAATTGTAGCTAGAAGTTGCCCGAGTAGCACAATGGTAGCGCAACCGACTTGTAATCGGTAGGTTGGTGGGTTCGAATCCCCCCTCGGGCTGAGTTTTCAGATATTTTATGATAAGCTTATATCAAGGAGGGGTGCCGGAGTGGTTAATCGGAGCAGACTGTAAATCTGCCGCCCGTAAGGGCTGCGTAGGTTCGAATCCTACCCCCTCCACTGTAAAGTGCAGGAGGCCCACATAGCTCAGCAGGTAGAGCACGTTCCTGGTAAGAACAAGTCTTAATCACCATCAAATGCACCATAGTCTATCCCCACACCCTTGCTAGTAATTGGTTTCTACACTTTCCTATCTTCAGTTGTACCAGCAACCTTACCAGTCTCAATAGCTGCTATAATCTGTTCTCGAAGGTCACCAACTGCACCAGGAGAGTGAGGAAGCATTATTGTGTTAGTCCGAGAAGTCTTCCCAACATCAGTAAGCATGTCATAATACTGCGTCATAAGAACCAATGTCATTACACCCTCTGCATTAACCCCAAGTGCATCACTGGCATCCTTAACTGACTCTCTGAGACCTGCAACAATAGCTATCCTTTGCTTCGCAATACCTTCACCAGACAGCTCCTTACTCCTAGCATCAGCTTCGGCTTCTTTAATAACGATAACCTTTTTAGCCTCTCCCTCATGCTCAGCAGCAACTCTCAAACGCTGTTGCCTATTAATCTCATTCATAGCATCTGCAACACCCTTATCTGGCTGGATGTCATTAACAAGAGCACGAACCAATTTATATCCATACTCACTCAGCCTGGCACTAAGACTCTCCTCAATTTCTTTAGCAATCTCTTCCTTATTTTCAAACACAGAGTCTAGAATCATCCCGGGAACCTTTGCCCTTACATTATCAAATATCCAGGATTCCATCTGAGCTTGTGGATTCGTAAGTCTATAAAATGCATCCCAAACCTTATCCTCCCCATCAACAAAGTACTGAACTGCAATAAGTAAGTCTACAAAAACATTATCGTTGGTTTTAGTTTTGATACTCACATTTAGTTCCTGTACTCTAATAGAAACTCTACCAGCCACTTTATCCATTATAGGAACTTTAACATGAAGACCGGGACCAACGACCCTGTTAAACTTTCCCCATCGCTCAATAAGGGCAAATGTCTGCTGCTTAACCATAAAAATCGCCAAAGCTATAAGAATCACACCAACAACTATACCTAAAACAATTCCAAAAATATTCATTGCGAATTACACCTCCTTAATCTTTTCACTATTCTAATCTATCTTTCTCCACCAATTTTACCATCCCTTGAAACTTTCACATATCACCCCCTTTCCGACTAAACCCTAGAAACTCTAAAGCCAATACCTTTTTACCTTGCTTAAGTATACCTTAGTAGCAAGTAAATCATTACTAATCTAGCCTCAAACCTTAACCCATGTGTATTTTAATACGAATGCCGATGATAAAGAGAACGAACCCTATTGTAGCTGGCCACGGGTTCTCAAAGCCTAATTGTACAACAAGCATTACTCCTCCTGCCCCAAAAATTCCCAATACCAATTTGTTTATGTTTATTTTTTGAATAACCTCTTCTAACTTCATTATATCTTGGCAAAAATACTTGTCAATAACCTCGTTCCAGATAAGAATAAGTCCTAATCGCCATCAGAAGCCCTACAATCAATTATAAACCTCTTTACTTAATCTATCTCCCAAGCAAATTATTATCTTCCAGCATCTTTTGCTGCTTTCTCAATCCAATCGATTAAGCTCAATCATAGTTGATTTTCTTTTTTCAATTGCTTAATTCGTTTCCTGTCTTGAGCTCGCTTCTTTTTCAACGCCTCTAAGAGACTAACAGTATCTCCCTGCTGGCCATACCTAAATGCATGTATCTCTCTTAAATGTGAGGCGCTGATTTTATTCCAAATAGCTTGCAACTCTGTCAACATCTCTTTCGTCTCACCAAAGAACACGGGTTTGCTCAACCTTTTAATACTACCATACTCGGGAACAACTCGCTCTTTAACACTAGTAGTATCCCAATGAGCAACTCGTTTATTGCGGTAATCCTTAATCGCCTCCACTACTTTTTTATGATTCCTAAGGCGTTTCTTTATTTCACGCACATTTACATCTGGAGCTAGCTTTGGATTCCTGCCTAGCATATTCAAAATACCATAAAAACTTGCAGCGTTGGGCCTATTACTGAGAATCTCGCTAACCTTAATAATTAACCCGTCAAGATGAGCCTCTCTTGTAGGCTGAAAAAACCCTATATACTGATTTATAATATCTACTACTTTCTCAGTTGGAAAGAGCTGTTCCCAAATATAAAAGTTAACGCTAGCGTTAAGCAGTTGTTTTCGTAGCATCTCAAAAAAAATTTCAAAATCCTCTTGTTCATTTTTCAGTTTTGTTTCCGTTTCAGATGCCATTTCACCTCCTTCGTACTTTAATTGTATAACAAAAACTTTTATTCTCAAAGTTATTTTACATAGAGGAATAAATGTCTCGTACAACAAATCATCATAAACCCTCCATTTTCATCAGCTCGGGCAGAATAATTTCATCGCGCACTCTCTTGGGCATACGTGCTAGCTTTACCAGTATACCCGGGTACTTCTGGTCAGGATAAACGCCATAATTACGTCTAAACCACCGCGACCAGGATACCCAGCCTGGAAACACCCAACCGGCACTCATAATATACTTACGCACATGGTACGACTGCATATGAAGATACTTGCCAATGTATCTAGCAGCGCCAGCAACATCGTCAACTTCAGCTAAGCTCGCCATCTTCCAGACCTCCTGCTTGACTTTCTCCCAAGCATTCCTTTAAAATCCATCCGTTAATTTGCCAACTAAACATGTACATCACGTTCTAAAGTAGAAAATCTATATTTTCTTGACTCTTTGTCCATGTTGACTTAAAATATAGTTTCGGGCATACTGCCCACATAGCTCAGTTGGTAGAGCACGTTCTTGGTAAGAACGGGGTCACCAGTTCGAATCTGGTTGTGGGCTTTGAAATAAAAGGAGGTTAAAAATGGCTAAGAAAGTTTATGAGCGTGTTAAGCAACATCTCAATGTGGGCACTATAGGACATGTTGACCATGGGAAAACCACACTGACTGCAGCCATGACCCAGGTGTTATCCAAAGCAGGCTTTACACAATTCCGCCCCTTTGATTCCATAGATAATGCTCCTGAAGAAAAAGCTCGTGGGCTAACCATTGCCATTTCCCATATTGAGTATGAGACTGAGAAGCGTCATTATTGCCACGTTGACTGTCCCGGGCATGCTGACTATATCAAGAACATGATAACTGGAGCTGCTCAGATGGATGGAGCTATTTTGGTGGTTGCTGCCGATGACGGTCCTATGCCACAAACCAGGGAACACATCCTTCTAGCCCGGCAGGTGGAAGTGCCTCGCATATTGGTGGCTCTCAATAAGGTAGACCTGGTAGATGATCAAGAGTTGTTAGATTTGGTAGAGATGGAGGTTAGAGACTTGCTTAAAAAGTACAACTTCCCTGGAGATGAAATTCCCGTTGTGCGAGTAAGTGCTCTTAAGTCTCTGGAATGTGGCTGTGGAAAAAGAGAGTGCCAATGGTGTGGACCAATATGGAAGTTGGTGGATACTATAGATAGTTATATTCCGCTACCACAGAGAGAAAGGGACAAACCCTTCTTGATGCCGATAGAAGATGTATTCAGTATCAAAGGACGAGGGACTGTGCCTACAGGCCGAGTAGAACGCGGGGTGATCAAAGCCGGTAAGGAAATAGAGATAGTAGGATTAAAAGAGACGAAGAAAACAGTGGCGATTAGCTTAGAGATGTTCCATAAGACCATGAGTGAGGCAGAGCCCGGCGATGCTGTTGGGGTGCTATTGCGAGGCATAGAACGAGATGAAATAGAACGGGGGCAAGTTCTGGCAGCGCCAGGCTCAGTCAAGCCCCATACCGAAGCTGAAGTTGAAGTATATATTTTGAAAAAGGAGGAAGGGGGCAGGCACACACCTTTCTTCAATGGTTATAAGCCCCAGTTTTTTATCAGAACTCTGGACGTTACAGGCGAAATAAGTCTTCCTGAGGGTGTGGAGATGGCTATGCCCGGTGACAGCCTGGCGCACATGAAGATTAAGACCATTTACCCTGTGGCTATGGAGCAAGGATTACGCTTTGCTATCAGGGAGGGTGGCAAGACAGTCGGGGCTGGCGTGATTAGCAAGGTTATTGCATAAATATCGACTCCTGCGCATTGTGTAAACTTTTGAATAAACGTGGCTAAGAAAAAGGGTGGTTTACGCGTAATTATCCAGCTAGCTTGCAATCAATGCTCGCGGAGAACATATACTACGACGAAGAACAAGAAAAATGATTCGCAACGGCTGGAGCTGAATAAGTATTGCCCCTATTGTCGTGGCTATACTATTCATAAAGAAACAAAGTAACTCATGACAGCTCGTTCTAAGAAAGAGAGTACCAAGTCCGCTCCAGCTAAAAAATCGAGGTTCAGTTTCTTTGCTGAGGTGGTAGCTGAACTGCGAAAAGCACACTGGCCAACAAGGCAGGAAGCTTTGAGGTTAAGTATTTTAGTGCTCAGTGTGTGTATTGTTGTCGGAGCTATTTTGGGTGCTTTAGACTGGGCTTTTACAAGACTATTCTTGCTTCTAGGTGGTTAGTATCAATGATTGATGGGGAATGGTACTTATTATATGTCTCTTCGGGTCACGAGGAGCAGGCCAGGAGAAATTTAGAGCAGCGTATCAAGTATATGGATGTAGGCGACAAGATATTTGATGTGGTGATACCCACGACTAAAGAGATTGAAATCAAAGCTGGAAAGCGGCATACGATGACAAAGAAAGCTTTCCCGGGTTATATCATGGTAAATATGGAACTAGACGAGCATAGCTGGGATATAGTACGCAACACCCCGGGGGTCGCTGGCTTTGTGAGTGCTGGTACCAAACCTGTTCCTTTACCTAAACAAGAAGCGGATGCCATCCTGCAACGTATGGAGGAAGCTCCTACCGAAGTTAAAATGACTTTTAAGGAAAGAGATAGTGTACGTGTAACGAATGGGCCGTTTATTGATTTCATTGGCAAAGTGGAGCAGGTTAATCTGAATAAAGGTAAGGCAATAGTTTTACTATCGCTCTTCGGGCGGGAAACACCCGTGGAACTGGACCTCCTGGGGATAGAGAAGATATGACGTGTCCTGAATAGAAACCCAGAACGCAATGAAAGAGAGAATCAGTAATGGCGAAGAAGGTTAAAGCAATCATTAAGTTGCAGATATCTGCAGGTAAAGCCACTCCAGCACCACCTGTGGGGCCTGCTTTAGGGCAGCATGGTATTAATATCATGGCTTTTTGTAAGGAATATAATGAACGGACTGCTTCTCAAGATGGTTTCATCATTCCTGCTGAGATAACTGTATATGAGGATCGTTCCTTTAACTTTGTGACTAAGATGCCACCTGTTTCTGATCTATTACGGCGTGCTTTGAAAGTGGAAAAGGGCAGCGGTAATCCCGGGAGTGAGAAAATAGGAAAGATAAGCAAAGATGCAGTCTATGAGATCGCACGGAATAAAATGAAAGACCTCAATACGACTGATATTGATAAGGCAGCAAGCATTGTTGCCGGCACGGCTCGGAGCATGGGAGTTGAGGTAGAACAAATTTAAGTTCTTAAAAGTTCATAGAATTTTGAGGGTATAAGTAAGTGGAAAAACATGGTAAGAAATACCAGGAAACTAGTAAACTTATAGATAAGTCCAAAGCCTATTCGCCTGAAGAAGCAATCGAGTTGGCTAAGAAGACTTCCTATGCCAAATTTGATGAGACCGTTGAGCTCCATTTGAGGATGGGAGTCGATCCCCGCAGCGCTGACCAACAAGTGCGTGGTGTAATTCTATTGCCTAACGGACTGGGTAGGAAGACACGGGTGCTCGTCTTTACCCAAGGTGAGGGTGTAAAGTTGGCGGAGGAAGCAGGTGCTGACTATGCTGGAGCAGATGAGCTTATTAAACAAATTGAAGGCGGCTGGCTTGAGTTTGATGTATCTGTTGCTACCCCTGATTTGATGCCTAAAGTAGCCAAGCTCGGTCGTATTTTGGGGCGGCGAGGTTTGATGCCCAATCCCAAGTCTGGCACCGTGGTACAGCCTCAGGATCTAGCGCGAGTTGTGAAAGAAGCTCATAAAGGTAGAACTGAATTTCGTTTGGATAGGACAGCTATTATCCATTTGCCCATTGGCAAAATCAGTTTTGATAAGGACAAGCTCTTGGAGAACCTGGCAGCAGCGGTCGAAGCTATTGTTAGAGCGAAGCCCAGTGGGTCTAAAGGGCAATATATTAAAAGCGTGTCTCTATCTACCGCCATGGGGCCAGGATTCAAACTGGATATTTCATCTGTACTTGCTGTGTCAAGTCTCTTAAGCCGGTAACCTGACCGCAGGCTATCAAATCTTATAAGACCCTGTATTCAAGAAAGTTGCTATTTCCATGCCTGCACTTCCGGGGATTAGCACAGTAGACATTCATATAAACTTGAGACACGAGAGACAATAAACAAATAAACAATGGAAACTCTAATAATCTATATCTCTGTACACCATGGCAACACTGAAAAGATTGCTAAGGTAATGGCAAATACTCTTGATGCCACCTTGTTAGAGGTGAAGCAAGCGAATACCAGTATGCTTGAGCAGTATGATTTAAGCGGTTTTGGCTCGGGGATTTATTTTGGCAAACATCATGAAAGTCTTTTAGATTTTGTCGATAAGCTGCCCGTGCTCAGAAACAAGAAGGCGTTCGTTTTTTCCACAAGCGGACTAAGGAAGATATGGTTTATCCATAATTTCGACAAACCACTGAGAGAAAAATTGCAGCGGAAAGGGTTCGATATTATCGGCGAATTCTCCTGCAGGGGACTTGATACATACAGGGCAACTAAGCTCGTTGGTGGAATAAACAAGGGCAGACCCAATGCCGAAGACTTAAGACAAGCAGAAGATTTCGCCAGCGGCCTCAAAAATTCTGGGGCATCATACCTTTAGACATTGTTGTCCAATTAACGGCTCACCAGCAGTTTCCCCAATTCTTCAGCTTCCCGCATCAACGCTTCATTATTTGCAATCTCACCGGCCTTCATCGCACTGCCGTACACCATACCAACGATCTTTGATCTTGTGTAACGGTAAGCATCTTGAAATGTTCGCAACGCATTCACACACCCGGATTTGACCGGATCAACATCTCCGTAACTCATTGCAATGGCGATCCGTTTGCCCGCAAAAGGATTCTTTGTATAAGCAGGGAGTGCGTAACAGCGATCCATAAATGTCTTTGTCTGAGCGGACATTGTAAACCAATAAACCGGGCTGGCAATGACCCAGGCATCTGCCTTTATTAACTTCGGGTATATTTCTTGCATCTCATCTTTGATTGCACATCCTTTGCTAGCATGCTTTTGGCAAGTGTCACAACCCCGGCAGGGACTGATTTTCAGGTCTTGAAGAAACAAAGTCTCCACTTCTGCGCCAGCGGATTTTGCCCCACGCGAAATCCGGGCTGCCAAAGTGGAACTATTTCCTTTTTTCCTCGGACTACCTAGAATGACCAGTACTTGCTTAGTCTTTGCTTTGTTTTCCAACGTCCTTGCCTCCTAAGCGATATTCAGGAACTATTCCCGGCTCCTGATGGTGATTTCCGTTCCTGTGGCTACCTTTCTAAATATCGTGGCGTCGCCCATGACTTTGCCGAACACAGTAACCGGGCTCGCCGGGCGAATTTCATCTCTCTGGCTTACAGGAGTGGGACCGAAGAAGATACAAAACGCATTGCTATCAGGCCAGTAACCTAAATCTCCTATGCTTACCACTTCTTGTCCAGCCTCTAACCTGAGGCCAAGGGGAATCGAGAAATATATTTCGTCTCCCCAGAGGTTGACGCGGCCATTAACAGGCAAGGCTTCCCAGATTGCCTGAGCCGTCCTGGTATTATTTAGCTCAGCCGTTGCTTCAATCGCTCCTGATGTTATCCGAATTTTGTTTCCCATGTTGACTATTCCTTGACACGCTCATGGCTGAGCCTGCAATAGATTGTATCAGCCGGAAAAATGAACTAACAAGCTCAGTCTATCTTTTTGAACATCTTGCCCTTGGTTCCACACACGGGACAGCTATCAGGTGGTTCTTTTTCCGCGGTATAGCCGCAGACGGGACACACATAATAGGCAGAGGTCTCTTTGGTAGCGCCCAGATTATCAAGGAGCTTCTGATAAAGCTGTGCATGAATCCTTTCTACCTCATTGGCATAATAAAATGACTGTTCTGCTTCTTTATTCTCTTCAGCTTTGGCAGCCTCCAGCATCTTAGGATACATGTCCTTGAATTCATGGGTCTCACCTGCTATAGCTTCCAGCAGGTTCTCTTTGGTACTCTTGATTCCCTTGAGCGCTCTAAGATGATTGTGGGCGTGAATAGTCTCAGCTTCAGCAGCGGCTCTAAATAGCTTTGCTACCTGCGGATAGCTATCCTTGTCAGCGGCAGAGGCGAAGGCAAGATATTTGCGATTTGCCTGTGATTCTCCGGCAAAGGCGTCTCTTAAGTTTTCTTCCGTCTTTGACATCGCTTTTTCCCTCCTCTCTATGCTAGACCTTATTAGGTGAATAGGCTTATTATACTATCGGTAAGTGGCAGCCGCCAGTTTTCAGCCGGGATAGCCCAAGGTAATAAGGTAATAAGGTCACTTGTTTGAGGGTAGTGATATATCCGCTGGGTTGTGTGTTACCCTTGTGCTTTCTATCAAGAGTGAGGTACCATTCTACTTGAGTACTTTATGTGCCATACTTAAATATGAACTTCAAGTCAATCTCTGGCAAGGGGGTGAAAATGAAAGTAGCTAAAGTGGGCGAAATGAAGGACCTGGACAGGCGTGCTACGGAAGAATTTGGCATCTCGGAAGACCTTTTGATGGAGAACGCCGGCCAGGCAGTATACTTCGTCATGTTGCAGGAACTTGGCATAAAGAACAACAAATTTGTAGTCTTTTGTGGCGGTGGTAACAATGGGGGGGACGGGTTGGTTATTGCCAGGAAGATTCACTCCAATGGTGGGGAAGTAAAAATCTTTCTTTTGGACGATGAAGCCAAATTTAAAGGGGCAGCAAAAAAGAACTTTGAAATAGTATCCAGAATGCCCATAGAGATGTTCAGGGTTAGCTCAATTGACTCCGTAATACCTGAGCTCCTTGATTGTGATGCCATTGTGGATGCCATATTTGGTACAGGTCTTGTCCGAAAGGTCAGCGGGATATACAAAGATGTGATTCAACTGATAAACGAGAGCCAAAGTACAGTATTTAGCGTGGATATTCCTTCAGGCATAAATGGCGATACCGGAGAGGTGATGGGTGTGGCAGTAGAGGCAGATTATACCGTAACGTTTGGGCTTCCCAAGGTTGGAACTATGCTTTATCCCGGGTATGAGCACTGCGGAAAGTTGTATGTTTCGCACATATCTTTTCCACCTGCTCTCTATAATTCCGAGTCCATAAAGGTAGCAATCAATAATCCGGTAGAGCTTCCGGAAAGAGCCAGAGATACCCATAAGGGCAACTATGGAAAGGCTCTCTTTATTGCCGGCTCCTCCAGTTATCTCGGTGCGCCATACTTCTCCGCCCTCTCTTTTCTCAAAGCAGGAGGTGGGCTTTCCTATCTGGCAACACCAAAATCCATCTCACCATTCCTGGCAAGCAAGGGAAGTGAGATTGTCTTTCTTCCTCAAAAAGATACACCTTCGGGAAGCATAGCACTGGAAAATAAGGATGAGCTTTTAGAATTTTCCAAAACGGTGGATATGGTGATCCTGGGTCCCGGTCTTTCTTTAGCCAGGGAGACACAGGAGCTGGTGCGGAAGCTAGCCCCCAAAATCGACAAGCCTCTGCTTATAGATGGCGATGGAATTACTGCCATTGCTGGAGACTTAGGAAAAATAAAAAAGAGGGAAGCACCAACGATACTTACGCCTCATCTGGGCGAGATGTCCCGAATTACCAAAATGGAGATAAGCGAGATAAATAAAAATAAAATAGATGTTTTGCAGCGCATGGCAAGGGAACTCAATGCCATAATTATCTTAAAGGGAGCCCATTCCCTCGTAGGCTATCCCGATGGGACTGTTTTCATCAACGTAAGCGGCAACTCCGGCATGGCCACTGCTGGGAGCGGTGATGTCCTGACGGGAACCATCGCCGCCATGCATGGTCTGGGATTAGCCCTTGAGGATGCGGTAAGGATGGGCGTGTTCATCCATGGATTTTCCGGCGATGTTGCTGCTGTAGATAAAGGTGAGGACGGGATAACAGCACAGGACATACTGGACTATCTCCCCGAAACAATGAAGCTTTATAGAGATAACTTTGCCGAAATTTCGGAAAACCTTTATGAAAGCATTTTCCTGGTATAGGAGGCTACCAGAAATTCTTCTACTCGCAGAGGATGTCTTATGAGAAGGGGATTCTCTTTCGAGCAAGTTTTGCTTTATAGGAGGGAGCATGAACGGGAATTGTTCAAAATGGCAGCAATGTGAGGCATTTAAGGGGATTATTAAATGCTTTGGCTGCAGCTATCAGCACTTTGAGCCGCTTCTAAAGGCTCACGCGAATAGGGGATTCCTTAAAGATGTGGGAGACAAGCTCTTTGACGCGAGCTCAAAAAGAACAGGGCAAGGGGGTAGGATGGATAAACCAATAAGAGAAGCAATAGCTCGGTCGTTCATAAAGGAGCTGGAGGAATTTAAAATTAGAGAACTTACTAATAAAGAACTTAAAGGGCAGATCGTTAGTATTGGAGAGGAACTCAAGGTCAAAAGTGATGGTGCATTCGAAGTTCAAACTCGAGATAAAACTGTGTATATCTTCTACGAAGTAAAGGGTGCTGGTGATAACTCCAATGACATATTGTCGGCTATTACGGCAGCCCAATTAGTGAAGGAGATGCCCAAATTTAAAGATTCTCTCTATTACTATATTGGCGTGAGCTCAAGCAGAAATAAGAGCGGTTTCACTAGGAAATCCCTTGGTAAGGGAATTAAGCCTTATATTGACTGGGCAGAAAGCAAAGGGTTCCTATGGTTTTATGGCATAGTCGAGATTGATGAGCTTTTGACACATATTAGGAAAAAGCTGGCAAGCTGGCAACCCTAGTTTCCGATTGCCTTAGTACAAAAATAAGGAAGGTGGAAAAATGAAGGCGATGGTGCTCAAGAAGCTCTCTTCGGTCGAAGAAAGACCTCTGGAACTTGTGAATTTGCCCGAACCTATTCCCGGGCGTGGTCAAATTCAGGTCAAGGTTTCTGCCTGTGGAGTCTGTCACACTGAGCTTGATGAAATTGAAGGCCGGGCTTCTCCCTCCATATTTCCCATGATTTTGGGTCATGAAATTGTTGGCAGGGTGGAAAGCTTGGGGCCGGCGGCAAGCAAATTCAAAGAAGGCGATAGAGTGGGAATTGCCTGGATTAATTGGGCTTGTGGTCGTTGTTCCTTTTGTCTAAAAGGCGAGGAAAACCTCTGTGACAAGGCAAAATGGACAGGGAAGGATGCCCATGGAGGCTATGCCCAATATACCGTAGTATCAGAGGACTTTGCCTATCCCATTCCCGAAAGGTTTACCGATGTGAAGGCTGCTCCGCTTTTATGTGCTGGGGTGATTGGCTACCGCGCCTTAAGACTCTCAGGGATGGAAGATGGCAGAGTGCTTGGACTTTATGGCTTTGGAGCCTCCGCCCATATTGTCATCCAGATTGCCAAGTATAAATATCCCGATGGCAAGGTTTTCGTCTTTACTCGACCCAATCAAAAAGAGCACCAGGATTTAGCCAGGAAATTGGGAGCGGACTGGATTGGAGCCACGGGCGATACTCCCCCGGAAAAGCTCAACTGCGCCATCGACTTTACTCCTGTGGGAGAGCCGGTGCGCGAGGCTCTAAGAAATCTGGAAAAAGGGGGAAGGGTGGTCATAAATGCCATCCGCAAGACGACGCCTATTCCAGAATTAGACTACACCGAGCATCTCTGGTATGAGAAGGAAGTGAAAAGTGTGGCTAACGTGACCAGAAGGGATGCTCAAGAATTTCTTCCCTTGGCTGCCGAAATTCCTATTGTGCCTGAAACCCAGGAATTTAGGTTGGAAGAGGCAAACGAAGCCTTAATTCTGCTCAAGGAGGGGAAAATGCGTGGGGCAGGAGTCCTCAAAATGACCGAATAAAAAATAAGCTAACTTGAATGCTAGTGATTTGCAGAAATGGTGACACAAAAGTTATTGCGAGGCACGGTAGTGCCGAAGCAATCTCGTCGAGGGGCAGTGAGATTGCCGCGCTTCGCTCGCAATGACAAGAAAGGAGAGACTCGCAATGATAGGAAGGAGGGCTCAGGATGATACGAGATTTAGTATTAAAGAACAGGAGCTACCGGCGGTTTTATGAAGAAGTTGACATAAAACTTGAGACCTTAAAAGAACTTGTTGACCTTGCCCGGCTCTCAGCATCGGCAATGAATGCACAACCGCTTAAATATATCCTTTCCTGCGACCCTCAAAAGAATTCACTGATATTTCCACATCTGACATTGGGCGCATATCTCACGAGCTGGGCTGGTCCCGCTGAAGGGGAAAGACCATCGGCATACATCATCATTCTCGGGGACACAGAGATAAGCCGGTTTTTGGACTACGACGCCGGGATAGCGGCACAAAGTATCATGCTGGGGGCGACTGAGAAGGGTTTAGGTGGCTGTATCATCGCTAATATACAAAAGGAAGGACTGCGTAAAGCTTTGAAGATACCACCACGATATGAGATACTACTTGTCTTGGCTCTGGGCAAGCCTAAAGAAAAGGTAGTGATAGAAACGGTTGGGCCCAGCGGAGATACCAAGTACTGGCGTGACAGCAAGAGTGTGCATCATGTACCGAAGCGACATCTGGATGATATAATCATCGGATAAATATAAGCTAAAGGGAAGGCAATAGTAGTATGCCGCGCTATTTTATTTGGACCATCGGCTGCCAGATGAATAAGGCAGAATCCCAGCAAATAGCTGGCTACTTAAATTCTGCTGGCTATCAGGCAGCGACTTCTTTTTCCCATGCCGATTTAGTGGTTCTCAATACATGCGTGGTAAGACAAAGCGCTGAGAATAAGGTTTTAGGCACCCTGGGTTTATTGAAAGGCCTGAAAAATAAACATCCCAATCTCCAGATACTTGTTACCGGATGTTTGGTCGATTCCGACACCCAAGAGTTGAAGAGACGATTTCCTCACGTTGACTTACTATTTAAGCCTGGTGATTACCCTGAGCTAATTGACTGGGAGCAGAAGCAAGGCATACCTATTGACCAGAGATTGCTTCGCTACCCTCGCAATGACGCGGGGATAGCTCCCTCGCCATGCGCTTTTATCCCCATCATCCAGGGCTGTGATAATTTTTGCTCATATTGCATTGTCCCCTACAGGAGGGGAAGGGAGGTGAGTCGCCCTGTGGGGGAAATAGTCTGTGAAGTGGAGGAGCTAGTAAAGCGAGGCATAAAAGAGGTAACCTTGCTGGGGCAGAATGTTGATTCTTACGGACATGATTTGCCCGGGCATCCCGACCTTGCTGATTTGCTGAACGGATTAAGCAGCATAGATGACCTTGTCAGGATTCGCTTTCTGACAAATCATCCCAAGGATATAAGCCTGAAGCTCATTGAGGCTGTAGCTTCTCTAAACAAAGTTTGTGAGCATCTGGAGCTGCCTGTTCAAGCTGGTAATGATGATATACTTAGGGCTATGAGGCGAGGGTATACCGTGGAACGATATAGAGAACTTGTTCACACCATTCGCTGCAAGATCCCTCAAATATCTCTGAGCACAGATATAATCGTTGGCTTTCCTGGAGAAACAGAGGGGCAATTTGAACACAGCCTATCTCTGGTCAAGGAGATGAAGTTTGATGTTATTCATGTGGCAGCTTATTCTCCTCGCCCTGGCACAATTGCCTGGCGGGAATGTCAAGATGACATTCCCGTGGAAATTAAGAAGGAAAGGCTCCATAAGATTGAAGAGCTTCAAGCGGCTATAGCTAGCGAGATTAACTCACAACTTCAAAGCAGGCAGGTGGAGGTGTTGGTAGAAGGCAGGAAGAAGGGGAAATGGTTTGGGCGCACCCGGAGCAATAAGCTGGTTTTCTTTGAAGATGCTGGCGACTGGCTGGGTCAATTAGCGAGAGTGCAGATTGGGAAAACAAGTCCCTGGTCGCTGGGAGGCGAAGTTAAAAAATAATTAATTAAAGGAGGTTACATGGAAGGTCTAGGAACATGGGGAATGGTTATCTTTTTGGTAGCAATTTTTGCCGTTATGTATTTCTTGATGATCAGGCCGAGGCAAAAGCAACAAAAAGAACACGAGGAAATGGAGAAGGAACTGAGAGCGGGAGAAAAGGTGATTATAGCTGGCGGGATTTATGGGCAAATTGAAAGGCTCGGTGAAGATACCGTAATTCTGAAAATAGAGTCAGGAGCAACAATGAAGGTTGCTAGAAACAGTATACTTGGCAAACAAGAAGTTGAGGAAAGTGGTAAGGAAATATTCTGACGTGTATGCCTGAAGAATTTTCTCTGGGTCGCCTTTTTTCTCCCAGCAGTGTTGCTATTGTAGGGGCTTCTTTAAACCCTTTTTCCGGGGGATACCAATTCACGCGTTTTCTTATAGACCATGGCTTCCAGGGCAAACTTTATCTGGTGAACCCAAAATTAACTGAGGTTCTTGGGCTTAAAGTCTATCCCAGGCTAACAGAAATCCCGGAGTCTAACCTGGACTATGTAATCTCCTGCATACCTGCCGGAGGCGTGTTGTCTTTGCTTGAGGATTGTGGCAAGAAAAATGTCAAGCTTGTCCACCTATTTACAGCCAGGCTGAAAGAGACAGGAAGAGATAAAGAGACAAAGCTTCAATTTGAAATCCTGGAAAAAGCGAGAAAGCTGGGCATTAGAATTCTCGGGCCAAATTGTATGGGAATCTATTATCCAAAGTTAGGGTTGTCTTTTAATCACGAGCTGCCCAGAGAAAGTGGACCGGTGGGAGGGTTTTTTCAAAGTGGTGGGGGAGCCGGGGAATTTGTCCGCTACGCTGCTTTAAGAGGAGTCCGTTTCAGTAAAATCATAAGCTATGGTAATGCCTCAGACATTGACGAGACCGAGTTATTAAATTATTTTACCTCTGATAGTGAAACAAAGGTAATTGCTTCCTATATTGAGGGAGTTAAAGATGGCGGGAAATTTGTTGAGGCATTGGCACTAGCTACGAAAAAGAAGCCAGTCATAATTCTCAAGGGGGGAAGGGGTAGAACAGGGGCAAAATTAGCGCTCTCTCATACTGCATCGCTAGCTGGCTCTATCAATGTGTGGAAAGCAGCGCTAAAGCAATGTGGGGCCATTATGGTCAGCAATTTTCAAGAGCTAATAGACCAAGTTGTCGCATTTACCTTTTTGCCGCCTATCACCGGCAGGAGGGTAATCGTTGCTGGGGGTGGGGGTGGAAAGAGTATGGTCTCGGCCGATGTCTGGGAAGAAGAAGGCTTTGAGTTACCAGAATTATCTGCGGAGTTTAGAAAGAAGCTTAAAGAGAAAGTCCCCGAACTCTGGGATTGGGTCAGAAATCCTATAGATGCCTCTCTTTTTCAAGGCACACCCGTGGTGGATATAAACTTACTGGAGTGGCTTAGTAATGAAGACGGATCTGATATTTTGGTTGCCAATTTGACTCAGGATGACCCTTTGCCCAATGATATATGGGAAAAAGTACTGGCAGCAAACTTTTTGAACAACACGATGGCAATTAAGAAAAATGGTAAGCCTGTAGTCTGTGTTATTGAAACGGGAGAAATTGGTCTGGCGGAGATGGAAAGCTGGAAATGGAGGGCCATTGCTGAGACGAGAAGGCAAATCATCGACCAAGGTTTAGCTGTTTTCCCTTCTCTGGAGAGGGCAGCAAGAGCAACAAGGAGATTAGTAAATTACTGGGCATGGCGGGAAAGTGAAAACTAATCATTGTGACTATATTATAGTTGGCAGTGGCATTGCTGGACTTTATATTGCCTTGCTTGCTATAGAACGGGGCAGTGTTCTTGTCCTGACTAAGGGAAATATAGATGACTGCAACACCAAATATGCGCAAGGGGGCATTGCTGTGGCCATGGGCAAGGATGATTCTCCCGAGCTCCATTTCAAGGACACCGTGGCTGCCGGAGATGGCCTGTGCGATTCCGAGGCAGCGCGCATTTTGACTGATGAGGCTGCTGATTGCACCGCTGATTTAATCAAATTTGGAGTGCCTTTTGACACTTTGGACGGTGAAATTACCTTGACCAGAGAGGCAGCCCATAGTGTGCCCCGCGTTATGCATGCCGGCGGAGATGCTACCGGGGAGCATATCGAGGTTACCTTAAGTCACCAGGTGCGATCTACTCCTATCAAAGTCTTGGAAAATTGCCTGGCTAGCGAAATTCTAGTCCGGAATGGCAAGGTAATTGGCGTGAGAGCTCTCGATTGCCGTACTGGCTCTGTGGAAGAGTATCACTGCCAATTTCTTATCTTAGCCACTGGTGGTGCTGGGAAGTTGTTTAAATATACCACTAACTCCGATGTAGTCACTGGCGATGGGATAGCTTTAGCTTTTGAAGCCGGTGCCGAAATATGCGATATAGAATTTTTCCAATTTCATCCCACTGTTCTTCGCCTGCCGGGAGTAGCTCCTTTCCTCATCTCTGAAGCGGTCAGAGGGGAGGGTGGCATACTTAGAAATGTGGAAGGTCATCGTTTCATGCCGGATTACGCTGCTGAGGCCGAGCTGGCGACCAGAGATATAGTAGCTCGCAGCATTGTCTACGAGATGAAGAAAACTCACAGCGATAGAGTTTTTCTGGACGTTACCCATTTGCCATCTCGATTAATTACCACCCGCTTTCCCCACATATATCGCTTTTGTCGGGACCATGGCCTGGATATCACCAAGGGGCTTATCCCTGTAGCCCCAGCCGCCCATTACCTTATGGGAGGGGTGAAGGTCAATATTTGGGGAGAAACAAATATTCCAGGGTTATTCGCTGCTGGCGAGACTGCCTGCACTGGAGTACACGGCGCTAACAGGCTGGCATCAAATTCCCTGCTTGAGTCAGTTGTTTTCAGCAAGAGGGTGGTGCAGAGGACTGAAATGACTGCCCCTCCTCGTCATTGCGAGGAGCGGAGCGACGAAGCAATCTCCTATTGCCTCCCTGATAGAGAGGTGCTGCCCAAGGTACCACGCCTTAATCTGCCCAACCTGCAGTCCCTTATGTGGGATAAAGTAGGAATCATTCGTTCTGGCAAGAGCCTCAAAGAGGCGGCAGGCATTTTGGCCACCTGGGAAAGCCTCCTGTCTCAACCCAGTGACCGCCCTTCCTATGAACTAAATAATTTGATATTATGTGCCCGGCTCGTGACTGAAGCCGCTTTGCTCCGCGAAGAAAGTCGTGGCGCTCACTTCCGCACAGATTTCCCACAAACTTCGCCAGAATGGCAGCGGCACAGCGTTTTTAGAAAAAATGTCATCAGGTAAGCCCGAGATTGAAGAAATTATCGGCCGCGCCTTAGCTGAGGACCTTGGTAAGGGCGATGTTACTACTGAGGCCTTAATATCCGGCGACCAGCGAGGGACTGGCTTTATTGTGGCTAAGAAGGAAGGCATCCTGGCTGGTATAAACGTAGCTAAACAGGTTTTCCATCTGGTTGATCCAGAGTTAAAGGTGGATGTTCTTCTAGAAGATGGGGCTAGAATTAAGCCAGGCAGTAGAGTAGCCAAAGTGTCGGGCAGCATTGCCAGCATTCTCAAGGCGGAGAGGATAGTCCTGAATTTTCTCCAGCGCTTGAGCGGGATTGCCTCGGAGACCAATCGTTACGTGGAAAGAGTGGAAGGGTTGCCGGTGCGCATTATGGATACCAGAAAAACCACCCCGGGCTTGAGGTCGCTGGAAAAGTATGCCGTCAGGGTAGGTGGTGGTGAGAATCACCGTATGAATTTAGGCGATGGCATACTCATTAAGGATAATCATCTGGCGGCGCTCCGCAGCCAGGGATTGAATATCAAAGAGATTATAGCCAAAGCGAGGCAAAATGTTCCGCAGCGGCTGCCAGTCGAGGTGGAGGTCGGGGCCGTGTCAGAAGCTTTAGAAGCCGTGGAAGCTGGGGCAAATATTGTCATGCTTGACAATATGAATCTCGAGGATATGCGTAAGGCGGTGAAATCTATTCATGGCCGTGCTTTAATCGAAGCCTCGGGTGGAATTACGCTGGGCAATGTTCGGGCTGTAGCTGAAACCGGCGTTGATTTTATTTCCATTGGCGCCCTTACCCACTCCGCCACGGCTTTAGACATCAGCCTTGAGCTTGAAACTCAATGACTGAAGGGTCATAGGCAACTATTATTTAAACATTAGCGGGTGCTCTTCTCAGCAATAACTAGATATCGGTCTGGGCCATCCTCGAAGTGGGTTATCTTCAACCCCGCCTGCTTTATCAGCTCTCAAAAGACAAATCCAAAGCCGCCTGCGATAACTCGCGGGTGTAGGCATGGCCCGGCGAAGTGATAATTTTTGTGGCAGGTCCTTGTTCTACGATCTTCCCATCCTTCATTACTGCTATCCTATCACTAATTTTTCTTGCCACCGCAATGTCATGAGTGATGAAAAGCAAGCTTAACCCTCGTTGCTCTTGTAGTTTAAGCAATAACTTCAAAATCTTGGCTTGCAGGCTGGAATCCAAAAAAGCCACAGGCTCATCAGCAATAAGCAACCTTGGTTCTAAAACTAAAGCCCGAGCAATGGTCACTCTTTGCATTTCCCCACCACTGAGGTGGTGGGGGTATTCATTTAAGAAAGCCTCAGAATCAGGCAATTCAACTTCTCTCAAGACTTGCCTGACCAGGCGGTCCCGCTCCTCATTTGTTCCAATCTCCTGGATATTCAGCGGCTCCTTCACTAATTCCAGCACAGAGAGGCGATGGCTCAACGATTCTCCGGGGTTTTGGAAAATCATCTGCACTTGCCGGTAAAAATCTTTTCCTCTATTACTCACCAGCCTATTCTCAAGATAGGTTTCCCCCTCCGTAGGCTCGATAAGTCCCATAATTAGCTTTGCTAGAGTGGTCTTGCCCGAGCCACTCTCGCCCACTAAGGCTAGCGTTTCACCCCCCTCAATGGTTATGCTGGCTGCATCCACAGCTAAAAGGGAGCCGAAACGTTTGCTCAGATTTTTGCTTGACAGCAAAGGAATGATGCCTCCCCGGTGACAAGCAATATGTCTTCCCTGAATTAGCCTCAGGGGAGGTACTTCTCTTTGGCAAATTTCTATGGCTTGAGTGCAGCGAGGATGGAAGGCGCATCCGCTCGCCGAGCGATCCACGACGCCTTTTATCCCTTGTAAATCTTTTCCCGTGGTCATGCCGGGATAGCATCTAATCAGTGCCCGGGTGTAAGGATGTCGTGGGTGGGAGAGGACGTCACTTACCGGACCAAGTTCTACAATTCTGCCTGCGTATAAAACGGCAACTTTGTCAGCAAGCTTGGCTCCAGTGCCAATATCGTGAGTCATCACAATAAGGCTGCAGCCATGATTAATGTGCTTGACCAAATCAATTACCTCAGCCCGGGCTGGAGCATCTAAGGAAGATATTGGCTCATCAAGAATTAGAAGCTCAGGCTGATTGGCTGAAGCTATGGCAAGTAATACCCTTTGCTGTTCTCCTCCGCTCAATTGGTGAGGGTAGGCAGAAAGCCGATTTACTGGAATCCCAAAGCTACTTAGCAATATTGATGCCTGTTTTCTGGCTTCTCGCCGATTTTTCAATTTGTGCTCTGTTATAGGCTCAGCTATCTGATTCAGAATGGTATGAACTGGGTTTAGCATGTTATTGGCATTTTGAGGTGCCAAAGCTATCCGATTGCCTCTTAGCTCGTTGATTGTCTCCTCAGGAAGGGAAAGTAAGTCCAGCCCATTAAACAAAATTTTCCCTTTGACGCTGCCATCCACTAACCGCATCAGGCTCAAGGCAAGGGTGGTCTTCCCAGCACCAGACTCACCAATGATAGCCAAAGATTCCCCATCTTTGAGCTCGAGGTCAATTCCATTGAGGATTTTCTTTTCGCCGTAACTCACTTCTAGGGCTTCTAGCTTAAGCATTTGCTTCACTCCTCAATCTTGGGTCCAGAGCTCCCTCCAGAGTATGACCAATGCCAGTAACCGAAAGGATGGTTAGAGATAAAGCTACCCCGGGAGGAATCAACCACCATCGCCATACATTAAGGTAACAAAAGTCAAGGGCCTCATGCATCATCATCCCCCAACTGACTGTCGTTGGGTCAGCTATGCCAAGAAAAGCCAGCCCAGCTTCCATGAAAATAGCTCTTCTTACGCCGTAAATGAACCCCATCAGTAAAATAGGAACAAGGTCAGGCAAAATATGTCGGAATATTAGATATAGATTGCCTGCCCCAAAAGACCGAGCCGCTGAAATGTGCCCCAGCTCTTTTAGGGAGAGAGCTTGAGCTCGTATTGTTCTAGCTCCATCCTGCCAACCTAACAACGCAAGGAGCAAAATCAGTACCAAGAGATTAGGCTTGAGATATGCTGCTACCAAAATGATGACGATAATGGCGGGGATGACAATGAAGGCATCTACAATCCTCATAACTATCTTGTCGTATAAGCCACCCGCCAAAGCTGCCGAAGTGCCGATAATAGCACTCAAGATGATAGCTAGAAAGGCTGCTGAAAACCCAACCAGCAAGGAAGTCCGGGCACCATAGATAAGTTGGCTTAAGATGTCCTGTCCCACGTGGTTTGTGCCCAGCCAATGGTTGAAAGAAGGAGGCTCAAAAGCGAAGGGAGTTTGGGTATTCGGCTGGTATGGTGTCAGCAAAGGACCAAATATGGCTATGATTAGCAGAAGCAAAAGCATGACTATTCCAAACATAGCAAACTTACTGTGCCTTACTTCTTGTTTAAAATTAATGTGCATAACGAATCCTCGGGTCGAGTTTAGAATAACTTAAATCCACCAGAAAATTAGCTATAAGGACGGAAAAAGCCACAATCAGAAGCACACCTTGAAGAATGGGGTAATCTCGGGCCAGCAGTGCTTCGTAGGTCAGGTATCCTAGTCCAGGATAAGCGAAGACGATCTCGACAAAAATCGCACCTGTAACCATCCGGCCCAGTTGTATCCCCGTTCGAGTAATTACTGGAAGCAAGGCGTTTCTCCCGGCATGTTGGTATCTTATTGTCCAATCAGGTAGTCCTTTGGCTTTCGCCATGAGTATATAGGGATTTTTCAGCACAGTGACCATAGTATTTCTGGTCAGTAGATAACTTGCTCCAATATGGCACAAAGTCAAGGCAGTTAGTGGTAAGAAGAGATGATGAAGAACGTCCAGCACCAGGGCAGCTCCGGACAGTCCTGAATAAGGGGTAATTGCCCCTGATAATGGAAAAATCCCCCAAGTCACGCCAAACCCGATGAGAAGCAAAATCCCCAAGAAGAAATCGGGAAAGCCGCTGACTGTCATAAGACTGACGAGCAGAGATTTATCTCGGCGGCTGCCTCGCCTCCAGCCTGATTCGATGCCGAGAACAATGCCTAAAAGAGTAGAGATGATGAGTGCCGTGCCTACCAGAAGCAATGTCCAGGGAAGCCTCCCGAGGACTACTGATGACACCGGCGAATTGTAATAGTAAGAATGGCCCAGGTCTCCTTGCACTAGTGCCAGCAGGTAAGCACCAAACTGTTGCCACAGGGGTTGGTCCAAAGCAAAGCGCTCTACGAGATGAGCTTTGAGCTCCGGCGTCATGGCAATCAGTGCCTCGTTACCGTAGATTGCCATCAGTGGATCTCCCGGCATCATCCTGGGCAGTAAAAAGTTCAGCGCTAGAATGAGCAAGAAGGCTATAGCATAAGTGATAGTGTTTCGCTTGGTGAACATTCCGTTATAGTCTCCCTGAGATTACGGGGTTTCTTTGCTGTCACCATCTGTAATTAAACCCTCGGCAAACTCTCTTTCTATTTGGAGCATCCAGTCAGCCCTCTTTACATTGTCGGCATGGTAGTAGCTGGGGATATAAGGCTTAATGTCTATCAACGGGCTGCCATCAAGGGCATCCAGTCCTTGCACCTTCAGCACATTCTCTTTGCATTTCACTAATCGCACCACTGTGGCACAAATGGTATTAGGCCGTGCCGGGCTGCAGGTAGCGAAAATACCTACCAGCGGTAAATCCTTTCTCCCCATCGGGTGAGCCTTGATGATGGAGCGACCCTCGGGGGCAACACGATGTGCCCAATAAAGAACCAGAAGGTGGGAGAAATCTTCTATACCATCAAGAATACCAGCGAGGCTGCTATCGATCACCAGCTCAGATATTACCTCCCGGCTATCGCCTATCCCCGCCTTTCGCGGCCGCCACTCTAGATCGCCGGACTCAGCCACCAGACTCGGCTCCTTCAATGGGCTTCTCACTACCCCTACTGGCCTTAGCAACATCTCAGGTAAGCCTTTGCCATTCTGTACTTTTTCTGGTGATTCCACTTCACCGTCTCCTCTCTGTGCTAGAAGAGCGTCTACTTCCCCTTTGATGGTTCTGTAAACTTTGTCCTCCAGGTCGTTCGAGGGCAGCCTCTTCTCCTTTCGGATGCCAAGCAGTGAGGTAAGCTCGATATAGTGGTCCACCGTCATTCCCTCCCTCTCGATTAGCTTGGCACCGCATCGGACGCCACAGGCATCGATTAGAATTCGTTTCTCTGATTTTTCCGTAATTTCCTTAAGCTTCCACGGTACTATTACAGCAGGAAGACATCCTATCTTGACATCATCTGGGTTTTCCTCCCATATCCTTATACAAGCTCTTGAAGCAGCGACGCCTGTTGCACATCCACCATAGCAAGTAAAAACCAAGAGCCTATGGGGTAAGCCAGCTATTTCTGATTGCACCTGCATATCATCTGCTTGCACTTTACAGTTCACCTCTCTTCACTTCTACTGTTTCACGAAAGACATTCTGTTCAAGGGGATGGGTACACCACTGGCAACGCCGTCCTTGGTGTAGAACAGATCCACGCGGCCGTCGTGGGCCAAGTACCACTTAGGATAGTAGAGAGTGAGTGCTGGCAGATCCTCGGCATAAATCTCCTGAATCTGGAATACCAGGTCTTTCCTCTTCTCAGCATCCATCTCAGTTAGCTGTGCCTCAAGAAGCTGGTTCAACTTCTCGTTTGATGTGTAGCGGGCACTGTTGAAGCCCTCGTCCATAATCACCCTTTTAAGGAAAGACGGTTCGTAGAGACCTCCATGCCCGTAGATAGATAGGTCAAAATCCCAGGCTCCTACTTTGGAGTCAACCGTCTTGGCTTCCATAGTTGTGAAGTCTATCTTTATGCCCACTGCTTCCAGTTGCTGCTTGATGAACTGCCCGACTTCCTGGTAGTCAGCCGCAGCTATGAGTTCCAGCTCCAGTACCTTATCGTCTTTGGTGAAATAGCCATCCTTCAGCTCGTAGCCAAGCCCTTCCAGAATCTCTCTTGCCTCGGCAGGGTCGTACTCGTATTGCGGAGTGTCAGGGTTGTACCAGTCGCTGGTAGGTGGCATCATCCCCAGGCTACCCGCTATGGCATAGCCTCGCTGGGTAATCTGCACTAGGGACTCCCGGTCTATAGCGTAGGCTAGCGCCTGCCGGAACTGCTTGGAAGATAAAGGCTCTTTCTGATGGTTTATCATCATCTTGGCGTTCCAGGCAACCGGTGCCGTAATTACGGTAAGGCCTGCCTCTTCCATTTCAGAGACGACTTCGGGGGGTACGTCACCAGCATCTACTGAGCCTTCCTTCAGCGCCGCCGGAATCATCTCGGCACTTATTTTGACGAACTTAATTTCGTCCACGACAGGTTTTCCCAAATAGTAATCGCCATATGCCTTGTAGAGATAGGTGCCATGCTCCTTACTGTAGTCTGTTAATGTATAAGGTCCAGTCCCAATGACAGCCTCCGGTCCTGTTAGGCTCGTGGGATCATCCACGCCCTCCCAGATATGCTTGGGAATGATAGGCAGGGTTCCCGCTACATCATTCAAGAAAGGAGCATAAAGCTGTTCCAGGTATAGTTTTACGGTGTAGTTATCAACTGCTATTGCATCTCTTACCCCGCTGGGACCTATCAATGTGACGAAGGGATTAGGGTGGGTCTTCACATAATTAATGGTGAAAACGACATCCTCGGCGGTGAAGTTGGTGCCATCATGCCAGGTGACGTCGTTACGTAGTTTAAATATATAGGCATTTTCTTCTGCAACGTATTCCCACTCCTCAGCTAGCTGTGGGACAAAGCCAGAGGAATCTTTCCAGACGAGGGTTTCAGAGATAAAACTCATGCGGATGTATCCCGGCCCCCGGGCGTAATAAAGGTAGGGAGATGGGTAGCCCCAGTCTCCCGTAGAATCTGCTATAGTATAGGAAGTAGACTCCGATGGCTGCCCCCTTCCGCCGTAAACGATAACCAATAAACAGCATACCAAGGCTAAGGGTAACAGGATGAGGAGCGCTTTCCGAAGTGATATTCGCGTTTTCAACTGTGGCATCTTAATTCTCCTTTCTGTCTAAAGATATGCCATCTCCAGCGAGTTGGTTGTATTCTCGCCCGGAACAGGGTATGCACACAGGTCGGCCGTTTTGTACTCCAGCCCTAGGTTCCATAACATTCTCCCCACAGATGCTGCACTTCACACTGGCAAAGATGCGTGAATAGGCTGGAACCTGAATGGTCGTTCGTTTGACATTAAAAAGCTCATCATCGGGAATGTCTAACATCTTGAAACCAATTCGACGCCAATTCTCTCTCAGTCTTCGTTGGTCTTCATTTGTCCCCTTGCGCTCAATCACCACTTTCTGGAACAAGCGTTGAGCTTTGGGTTCGCGTTCTTCCAACAACCTACTAATGTCCTTAACTGACACCCTGACTGCTTCTCCATTCCTTTTGGCCAGAGTGAAGGCAGTCTTGCCGTAGTCGCGGTAGATAAGTGCATTATTCCCAAAGCTGCAGCCAGTGATAAACTGAACACCATCACTGAAGCAATTGTTAGTCTCTATGATGGCGATTACTTCCTCCATGCCAGTAGAACTGACACCCAGTTCATTCACTGCCTGAACGGCAGCCTTTACTCCCATGGCCAGAAAAGGACAAAAATGCCCGTGTAACTCTCCTGCTTTTGCTAGTAACTTGGGCAAATCTCGCACTTTTATGGCGTCCTCAATGACATATCTTGGATTCTGCATAAACCTATCTTCCAAATTGTTCTTACCTCCTTTCAGTATTCCTTGCATGTGCAACTAATTGCAGTATTAAGGTAAAAAAATAATATCTACAGGCTATTAAGGCATAGAATCTCTGACGCACCAATTTTGTATGCATTGGAACACATTACCCCTTGAATATGTTGCAGTTAAATGCTGTTGCAATAAATTGCAACACAAAACAAAAAATTTGTCAATATTTTAAAGGCGCTTTAAGTGCGCCACATGACTTAAGGCGACTGATGACGCGACCAACTGCAGAAGTAGGCAAATGAGTGACGTCTCTCAGCTTGCTTGAATGATGTCAATGAAGTAAGATAGATATTGGTTTCATAGCAATAGCATAGGAGCACTTTATGACCCGAAGCTCAGCAAAACAGCCCCAACTTGGGACAACCCTGGTTACCGAGGAATGGTTACTGCAAACTCTGGAGCGTGTGAAATCGGGTGAATTATCTCCTCTCCAAGCCGTGGAGGAATTGAGCGTCCTTCCCTATAAAGAGTTAGCCTATGCCAAACCTGACCATCACCGTAGCCTGCGCCTCGGCTTTCCCGAGGTAATCTTTGGACAAGGCAAGACTGTGGAACAGATAGTAACTATCGCTGAGGGGCTTGCTGCCCATTCTGAACGACTGCTGATAACAAGAGTGAGCCAGGAGACTTTTAGTGCCGTCAAGGAAAAAATACCGGATGTAACTTATAACGCGCTATCGAAGAGTATTATTCTTAACCGGAAACAGACCGCTCCACGTCCGGGGATTACCGTTGTCACGGGCGGTACCGCTGACATCCCGGTGGCTGAAGAAGCGGCTGTAACCGCCGAGCTGATGGGGAACAAAGTAGAAAGGGTCCATGATGTCGGCGTGGCGGGTATTCACCGGTTATTAGACAAGCTGCCCCAGTTGCGCAAGGCAAGGGTAATAATCGCTGTAGCCGGTATGGAAGGAGCCTTACCCAGTGTTATCGGTGGGCTTGTTCCAAGCCCCATAATCGCTGTGCCAACCAGTGTTGGTTACGGGGCCAGCTTTGCTGGTCTGGCGCCACTTTTAACCATGCTCAATAGCTGTGCTCCTGGTGTGGCTGTGGTTAACATTGACAATGGCTTCGGTGCCGGTTATATCGCCGGACTGATTAATCGTGGCTCGAAAGCCCAAAGTGAAGGCTGAAGAGAAGCTGAAGCGCTTGAAAGAGACCCTCACGGAGATGGGGTCGGTGCTTATTGCCTATTCCGGCGGCGTTGACAGCACTTTCCTAGCTTCTGTTGCCAGTGAGGTGCTTGGACAGTGTGCTATGGTTGTCTTTGCTCATTCACCAATTTATCCGCCCTGTGAATGCGAGGACGCAGAAACTCTCGCTAGAAAGCTCGGCTTTCGATTTACCACGATTGAAACTAACGAACTGGAAAACACACAGTTTGTTGCTAACTCACCTGACCGCTGCTATTACTGCAAGCAAGAACTGTTTCAACAGCTAGGGGGAATTGCTTCCGCTGATGGTTTAGACTGGATTGCTGACGGCTCCAATTATGATGACCTTGGTGATTACCGCCCCGGCAGAAAAGCCTTAGCCGAGTTGGGCATCCGCAGCCCTCTCTGCGAAGTTGAACTGACCAAGGACGAAATTCGAAGACTATCTAAGAAGAGGGGACTACCAACCTGGGACAAGCCAGCATCACCTTGCCTGGCGTCACGCATCCCTTACGGCACTCCTGTTACCCGGGATACTCTCCGCAGGATAGCTGATGGAGAGCGGTATCTGCGAAATCTTGGCATACGTGAGTACCGCTTACGCCATCATGAAAACATTGCCCGCATCGAGGTTAACGGGAAAGGCATGTCGTTACTCCTGAACGGTCAAATACGCCAGGACTTGGTGAAACAAATAAAAGCCCTGGGTTATACCTATGTCACCCTTGACCTTGGCGGATACAGAAGCGGCAGCTTAAATGAAGAGCTTATCAGGGATGTTGAGGAAAGGAAGTAACATGGCAAAGGTAGCTTATTTTGATTGTTTCTCGGGCTGCAGCGGCGACATGATTCTGGGCGCTCTGGTTGATGCCGGGCTTCCCCTAAAGATGCTGGAAAAGGGATTAGGCAGCCTTGCTATTCATGGCTACAAGCTTTCCGCAGAAAAGGTGAAACGCTCCACAATTACTGCAACCAAGTTCACGGTGACAATGAATGAGACCGAAGCCCAGCCAGAGCGTTCACTTAAGGATATATTTAGGCTCATCAAAGCTAGTAAGCTTCCCGAAAAGGTAAAGAATACAGCAAGCGCTATTTTTCAGCGCCTGGGGGAAGCTGAGTCCAGAATCCATGACGTCCCTCTGGAAAAGGTCCATTTCCATGAGATAGGAGCAGTTGATTCCATTATAGATATTGTAGGAGTGGCGTTCGGACTTGACGCTATTGAGATAGAGCGTTTTTACTCGTCTCCGCTACCTCTGGGGAGCGGCAGTATTTCGACAGCACACGGCATCTTGCCTGTGCCGGCTCCTGCAACGCTGCGACTTATAGCGATGTCCAATACCCCAATCGGCGATTTCCCAAAGCAGTCTCAACCTCAGGGCGAGCTGGTGACGCCTACGGGAGCGGCGATAGTTACCACGCTGGCAAACTTCGGCAGGCCTGGTATGACCGTAGAAAAGGTAGGCTACGGGGCTGGAACCAAGGACTTTGAAGCCTGGCCCAATGTCATGCGCATCTGGATTGGTGAAGAAATAGAACCTGTCGGTAGTGAAAACCTGATTTTGCTTGAAACAAATATTGATGACATGAGTCCGGAAATCTACGGGTACCTCATGGAGAAACTTTTTACTATGCAAGCTGTTGATGTTTGGTTTACGCCGATACAGATGAAGAAAAATCGTCCGGCAGTGATGCTGAGTGTTCTCGCCCCCAGACACGCCGAATTCGATTTGACTCAAACCATAATGCGAGAGACTTCAACGCTTGGAATAAGGGTGAGCCCTGCTTTCCGGCACATTGCTGAACGGGAAATAATTGAATTTGACTCCACCATAGGACACACGAAGGTAAAGGTCAAGCGCTTTATGGGCAATATTCTTAGCATCCACCCGGAGTATGAAGAGTGCCGCCGCATCGCATTGGAGCGCGACATCTCCCTACAAGAGGTCTATCGCATCGTAGAGACCGAGGCCCGTAGATACCTGACGGACTAGCATTTGTAGTCGATTGCCATTATCGAGCAAAACCCAAAGCGGCCCAAGAAAATTCTGCTAGTGTAACAGGTAAGTTTTTCTAAAATTACCCCTCTTAAGATAAGAGGGACAGGGGGAGTTGTGAAGAAGGGTCCACCAATAAACACACAGCTTAAAAAGGAGCTAGGTAAACTTTGCCGTCCTCGCTTTGTCCTTTGATTAGCTCACAGTGCCTTAGAATGGCAAGTTGATTTTCCAATTCCTGGTGAGGGAGCTGCACTGTACGGTAGAGTTCCTCAAAGCTAACTTTGCCTTTGGATTTGATGAATTCGTAAATCACTCTTTGCTGCTCGGTTAAACCCTGTGCTCCTTGAAGCCCGGCCAGCTTTCGAAATCGTTTGGCCAAGTACACTGCCCAGGGATCACAGCTTTGAACACGGTGGCCTACCTCTTCATCTTCTGAGCGGAATTTGTTTTCCATTCTATACTCTCTTCGATACTCAAGGCAGTGGGACTACGTGCAATTATCGGGCAAAAAAATTAATCCTTTTCCAGTTGTATTTGAGACTTTAAGAAGTCTATCTGTCGCACCTTGCCCTGGAAAACCCTCTTTTCTCCGAAGAGGGTCTCCACTTCTACTTGGTGGTCGGCAATTATCAGGCGGGCGATGTCCTCCAGAATCGGCTTGTCACCTTCTTTAGCCTCATAAAGTTTAGCCATACACATCTTAGTGCCTCTCCTTGCTCTCTGGCAGAGCCTGTTTTGCTTTCATTAGTTCATTGCTAGCCGCAGCCATCTTGACGGCTGCTTCTCGTAACTGTTGGGCTACTTCAGTGGATAACGAGACGGCTTTATCAGCCCAATCACGGAACTCTTTCTCATGCTCGCTGTTGTGTTCAATCCAATAGTCAAGCAGAATGTGCAGTTTTTTTTGAATGTCGTCCATAGCAGTATTCTTATTTACAATGATTAGTCGGGCTTGCCCTTCTTTTTTCTGCGGCACCTGCTGCACTCTCCTGAAATGGCCAGGTGCCTTAAATCGGCATCAAAGCCGTATTCCTGAAGCAAGGTATCCTTTAACGGATGTAGCACAAGTTCCTCCAGGTCTATTATCTTGCCGCAGCTACGGCAAACGAGATGATGGTGATGCCCCTTCTCAGCAACATGATAGCGGACACGTCCTTCGCCGAAGTCGGTTTCCGTAACCAAATCTAATTTCTTCAGTAGCTCCAGAGTACGATAGACAGTGGATATATTGGCATAGGGATAACGATTGTGTAATTGCTCGTAGATCTCTTCAGCGCTGATATGCTGGTCGGCATTATGAAGTGCCTCGATGACCAGCATGCGCTGGGGAGTTAAGCGATGTCCCTTTTCTTGAAGAGTTTCGTGGCAGCTCATTGGAAAGGGTATTATAGCAAGACAACAAAATTATTGCAACAAGTTGCTAATGCGATTATTTTCTCATCCTGCTTTCCAGTGATATGGTGACTGGCCCATCATTATGAATTTCCACCAGCATATGTTCCTGAAAAAGCCCTGTTTCCACCTTGAGCCCTGTGGAGCGGACTTGCTCCACAAAAAACTCATATAATTCCTTGGCCAGGTCCGGCGGAGCTGCCTCGGTGAAGCTGGGTCGCCTCCCTTTGCGTGAATCAGCCAGAAGAGTAAACTGGCTTACTACCAAAATATCTCCCCTTGTTTCCAGCGCTGAGAGGGCGAACTTGCTTGCCTCGTTGGCAAAAATACGCAGGTTGACCACTTTGTTCGCCAGGTAACTGGCGTCTTCCTTCGAATCACCTTGAGCAACGCCGAGAAAAACCACCAGCCCCTGACCAATCTTGCCTACTATATCGTCATTCACGCTCACTGAGGCTCTGGAAACCCGCTGCACTAATGCTTTCATCCTGATTTAGCTTATATAATTATGCCACCTTCTCAGATTTATTTCCGCTCATAACCAGCTTCTCATCCATTCTCCTAGATGCCAAATGATGCTGTATAGACCAAATCTTAACCTTCCCCCGAAGCAGTTATGGTGGTATAATCCTGATAGAGCAAAGGGAGAAAAAGTGAAGGGTAGAACTAGCAAGGAAAGGGACAATGTTGTTTCTGGGGGAGGGAACTGTGGAGCAAGGGCGAACGCACAAACACGGTTTGTGTCATGAGTGTTTTCATCTCAGGCGCGTAGTACAGAGAACGGGCTGGCGTAAAAGGCAAGAGTAGGGGTTACTCTAACCAAGGCACACAAAAATGGATATTGTCATGGTTATGCAGTGGTCAGGCTCCCTATGAAAACTAGACCTTTACCTCCCTAGCGGGGTTGGTAGCAGTGCTTAGGTATGCCTAAGTTTTAGGTGGGTAATATGGAAAGTGAGGAACAGTATCTCGATCGTTTCCCTGAACTCACTATCGAATGGACTAAAGAGCAGGTTGCGCTCATTGCGGGCAAGCGTAAAGAGGATTCTTGGCTCGCCCAAGGCGGATTTAAGGTGACTCGTGTGGGTTGTACTCTCGTTGAAACGACCCTAAGCAAGAAGCTTGACATAACGACTATGGTTCTCATTTATATTGGTTTTCAGAATCTTTCTGATCATGCTCCGACAATCGACGAAATAGCGAGCAAGTTCTTCAAAGGGGACTTCAATGCAACTCTGCCAATAATGAATGCACTTTTTACAGGGTTGGCGGTGCGCTTCATTCCAAGGAAGTAAACAGAAAGTAACCACGCGTCTACTGCATGATTGTTTCTGGTTTAGGCCAATAACGGAGCAGATATGGAAGGAAAACAATCGAATCGTGGTCAAGTATTCCGAAGGAAGGGAAATATCGCCAAGGCTCAGGAAACCCGCTGCACTAATGTTTTCATCTTGATTCAGCTCGTATAATTATGCCACCTTCTCGAATTTATTTCCGCTTGTGCCCAGCTTCTCATCCATGTTCTTAAATATCCAATGATACTGTGATATTTTGGTCGGTGGGAGTTGAAAAGGTTTCTCCGTAGTCAACAGGAATCAGATAGCCCATACCTAAGGCGGTAACAGGAATAATAAGGTTCGTAGATATGGTATAATCCTGCCATCTATTTAAGTGGATGATGACAAGATGGACTGGAAAAAGAAGTTATGGGACCTGAGAAAACCACTTGCTTGGATAGGAATTATCTTAGGAATTCTGGTAGGGGTCATAATAGGACTTAAGACGTCCAGCATCAGTTGGGGTTCGATTTCCGGTGTCGTAGTAGCTATCCTCCCGAATGTATTCACGGTTTATGGACTTGGGAAAGGCATTATTAGAGTTATGAAACTCGGATTGAAACAAGCTGAGATAAGCCAACAGGAGAAGCAAAGGCGCATTCAGCGACTTTTAGAATTAGACCGATTACAACGAAACAACATAGACGGTTATTTTAAAAGTAATGTGGAATCAGTCATCTACAAGGGATTAATTACAACTGCACCTAATATAATATTGAAGGTTAAGTTCTTCAATCTTTCAGTATTTGAATGCAAGATTACCAGTTGGAAACTACGTATTGAGCGTCCCGACGAGCCGCAGATGAATTGTATGAGTAAGTCCTGTCAACTACGACCTCAAGATGGAAAGTTAGAAACCAAAATCAAAGCATGTGAACCTAAGAGCATTGATATTAGATTAGATATAGAACAAACAATTGCTGAACTTATAAAGGAATCGAGTGCTAATAGGCATCCAATTTATTTTCATATGCATGTTGACTGGCAAGCGGAATTGGAAGGGATAGGAACTCATATTTATCAAGATTATCTATCATATAGTGAATTGCCTAATCTGATGGTATGACTTGATTAGTGGTCAACACAGATGCACAGGAACCAATCCTTGTGATTATTCTAAGGACACAATACCTGATTTGTAGTAGACCTAATTGGTATGGTGTCCCTGGAATTCGACCAGCCAAGACTACAAGCCAGGTCACGAAGCTCTATGAATAGTACCTGCATCTACTGCAAGAAACCAAAGATCTCCAGCGATTTTGGCCGTGAGCATGTGTTGCCAGAAGCGTTTGGGAAATTCAAGGGCACACTAGTCTTGCATGATGCGGTATGCAGGGAATGTAACCAATATTTCGGGAATACTCTGGACAACAGACTTGCGCGAGGCAGTATGCAAGGCGCAATACGCTATTTCAGGGGGGTCAAACCCTTAAAGAAATTCAGAGATGTTGACCGAGAGCGTGTTAAATTGTCTGCACGTGCTCCAAGCCAGGCAAATCTTCGACAAGCAGAATTTGTTGAGATGCCAGAGGGTGAGGGGCTGATTTTCACACCAGGTATCACGTATCTGAGTATTTCTAGCAACAAAGAGCAATTCGTTAGCCTCGAGGCGCTGGAAAGAGGCGACTGGAATAAGTCAGATGATATAGACCGCCAGCATCTAGTGATCCTGACATACAGCGATGTCCATATCCTAGAGCGTATTCAGCAGGCATTGGCAAAGCTGAAGTTAGGTGTCGAAATCTTGGATACAATTAATGAAACCGAAGCAGGTCAGCGAGTACTTGTTGTAGTTGACGCTGTTAGAGAGGATGTTCTGCTATACAGAGCGATAGCAAAAATAGCCTTCAACTATCTAGCTTACAGGATGAGCCGTGATTTTGCTCTACAGCCAATTTTTGACCGGACCCGGGCTTTCATCCACCAAGGCTCTGAGGCAACTATCTTGGTTAAAAAAATACCCCCAATGAAAATCTTCGGAGACCGTGAAGAGGCTGCACGCCGGCGAGGGCATATCGTAGCCATAGAACTAGCAGCAGATGGTACTACAATTAGAGGTTTTGTAGAGTTTTTTGGTGTTATGACCTACAAAGTAACGCTTGGTAAGTTCGGACAACTTGCTATACCAATTTCCGCCGGACATTACTTTGACGTTACATCTAAGCAAGTCATCCAAATGGATGCCATTCGTCCACCTCCCGGATTGTGGATCCCGAGATAAACGATAAACACATCAATACTTAAGAAAACATCGGTATTCTGGGGAAATAATACCTGATTTGTAGTAGGCCTGATTGGTATGGTGTCCCTGGAATTTGCAGCGTTTGGGAGTGGCTTCAGGCTACACAAGGCGTTAGTTTGTTTGATGGGGGAACGGACATGGCAAACGCCATCCTCCGCATCGCTGGAGAGTTGTACCAGTTTCTGTTGAAATTATGATTTGAGCCTGCTAATCGAGTCTTTCTATTTTTCTTTCAGCGGTCTCCATTTGCCGAAACTGAATAATCGAGGGAAGATAACCTTTCGTATTTCGTCAACGGCAAAGAGGCTGACTCCCCCTAGAAGAGCCACGCCCCACTTATCAATACCAAGAGGGACTGTGCTGAAAGCAACCTGAAGGAATGGAACATAAATAATAGCTAGTTGCAACAGTATCGCTCCTGAGACAGAAACAACCAGCCATCGGTTACGGAGAAGCCCCAACTTGAAGACGGTGTGCTCGTCGGAGCGGGCATTAAATGCCCGGAACCACTCGAATATTACCATAGACCCGAAAACAATTGTGCGCGCTTCGTCCAGACTGACTCTTTGTTGCGCCCAGTTAAATATCACGAATACACCCACACCCATCAACAACGCCATGAACCCAACCCGGACAAGCAGGCCGGGAAAGATAAGACCCACGTCGGGATGGCGAGGTGGTTGCTTGAGCTCGTCGCCAGATTTAGGTTCGAGGGCCAGCGGAATAGCCATGGCCGTGTCGGTGGCGAAGTTATTCCAGATAATCTGCACCGCCAGCAGAGGCGCTTTACCCACGAATAGCACGCTCAAGGTGAGTGCTACTAGCTCGCCGATATTGGTACTCAACAGGAAGAAAATCACATTGCGCAACCGGGTGAAGATCGCCCTGCCTTCGTCAACTGCCGCCACTATTGATGCGAAGTTATCATCAGCCAGGACCATATCGCTGGCTTCCTTGGTCACATCGGTACCGGTAATGCCCATACTGATGCCGATATCAGCGGCTTTGAGCGCGGCTGCATCGTTAACACCGTCGCCGGTCATAGCGACAACCTGCCCGTGGCTCTTTAGAGCGTTCACTATTCTCAGCTTGTGCAGGGGCTCGATTCTAGCAAACACAGAAATACCGTCGATTTGCTGCGACAGTTCCTCGTCGCTCATTGCCTGAAGCTCGGCATCGGTGATGGCCTTCCCCGGCGGCAGGTCAAGTTGGCGGGCTACCGATTCCGCTGTTACCTGGTGGTCGCCAGTAATCATAATCACCCTGATACCCGCCTGTTTGCACAATCGTATCGCCTCTCTGGCTTCCTCGCGGGGCGGATCGGCCATTCCCATCAACCCTACGAAAACCAGGTTGGAATGGATATCCTCATCACTCAGTTCCTCAGATTCATCGGGGAGTTCGATATAGGCAGTGGCGATGACCCTCATAGCATCTTTCGCCATGGAGACTGTGGCTTGTGTTATACTTTCGGTCTCAGCTGCCCCAAGTGCAACAACACCCTCCGCGGTAAGAAGGTATTTACTAAACCCTAAGAGTTTCTCGGCCGCTCCTTTTACATAGACTACCTTGCCCCCGCCGTCTTTAGAGTGAAGAGTGGCCATGTATTGTTTTTCGCTCTGAAACGGAATTTCATCGAGGCGAGGTGTCCTCTTCTCTAGTTTCCCCTTTTCCATCCCTGCCTTGGCGGCAGCCACCACCAGAGCGCCCTCTGTAGGGTCGCCGTAAATGCTGTATCGCTCATCTTCACGGGTCAGGAGGGAATCATTACACAGGGCTCCTATTTTCAAGTGGAATCTTAATACATCCTCTTTCTCCAGGCTGAGTCTTTGCCCATCACGGTGAAATTCTCCGTCAGGCTCATAGCCCTCACCGGTTACCTCAATCCATTCATTATCAAGGAAGATGCGTCGGACCGTCATCTCATTCATGGTCAGAGTACCGGTCTTATCCGAGCAAATGACCGTGGCTGACCCTAATGTCTCCACAGCCATGAGTCGACGGATTATGGCATTATGGCGCGCCATAGTCCGCATTCCCAGGGATAGGACAACGGTGACCACCGCTGGCAGCCCTTCCGGTATTGCCGAGACTGAGGCTGCTACCGCCAGCAGTAAGACCTCCAAACGGTCAAGACCTTTCAGTAATCCGGCCACTACCAAGATACCAATGATGACTAGGACAATGATGATGAGATAACGGCTCAGCTTTTTGATGTTTTGCTGGAGGGGTGTTTCCTCTTTCTTTACCTCCTGAATAGCACTGGCAATTTTGCCCAGTTCGGTCGACATCCCGGTACTCACTGCTACGGCAGTAGCTCGACCATAGCTAACAGTTGTCCCTGTATAGACCGTGTTCTTTCTGTCTGCCAGAGTCAGTGACTCCTTCAGCACTGCGGTATGCTTTTCGACAGGCATGGATTCGCCAGTCAGCGTAGCCTCATTTATCTTTAAGTTGGATACTTCTATCAACCGGGCATCAGCGGGTACTCTGTCACCGGTCTCCATAAGCAATATGTCGCCGGGAACTACTTCTTTGGCTAGAATTTCCTTGACTTTACCGTCACGCCTGACCTTGGTCTTAGGCGCTGCCATTTGCATGAGAGCCTCCATAGCTTTCTCAGCTCGCAGTTCCTGCATACAACCAAAGACGGCATTAAAAAGTAAGACTGCCAGTATAACCAGGGCATCCATGTAGTGCTGGGCGATCAAGGAAATTATCACGGCAGCCATGAGGATGTATATGAGAGGGCTGAGGAATTGCTTCAGAAAAACCACTATCGGGCGAGTCTTTTCTTTACCTTTTAGCTTGTTATACCCGTAGCGGCTTAACCGTTTCTTTGCCTCGGTCTCGGTAAGCCCTGAGCGTGTGGAACCCAGTTGCTCTAAGGCTTTATCAATGCTAAGACTGTGCCATTGTTCCATCAAAACTTACAAATAAATTATACTACCTGCGTAGAAGGAAGACACAACACGAGTTTTGGTTCAGTTTCAGCATTATGCCGCCTTCTCATGTCTATTCCCGCTCGTACTTCTCGCGAGCATTCTGGGGACATAATACCTAATTTATAGTAGGCCTAATTGGTATGGTGTCCCTGGGATTCTAGAATAGTTGAGTTAATTTGAAAACGGTGTACTCATGATGAATGAAGGTAGACGATTCAACGGGTTAAATCTCTGTGTAACATATGAAGGATCTCAACAGCAATTTTAGCCTCTTCCGCACCAAAATAGAGTTTGTTACGAATCTCATTACCAGGATGCACAAGGTTCCTGTACTCTTTAAGAGGATGGGATAGCTTCTGTATCCCTGCGGAAACAAGTTGCAGTTCGACAGCGACATCTATGAGTTTAGACAGACCCCAACGAGTAATATCATCGCCTTTAGGTGCGCATTTAGCGGACATAGCAGCTGTCTTGTTTATTAACAACAAATCAGTCAAAATGGCTTCGATGGCTCCGCCACACAGGATCATGACAGACTTCCAGCACTGAGATATGAAGGCTCTTTGAATTTCTTCATAATCCCGTTCAATGATAGCTTTCAAGTTAGAATCACTGACAAACTTAAATTCGCGCTTCTCTGTAACAGGGACATTAGTTGACTCTTCGAGGGCGGTCTCTAACCGTCCAAGCACCATTGATAACAGACCCATGACACGGATGATGTTAACCCCTTCATCATCTTCTAAATGATCGAGTTTAAGGTCGAAGGGAACTAAATCAGAGAACTCCTCTTTGAGCAGGGTCAGTTCTAGAAACAATGGTTTAACTGCTCCGAAATCTATAAGTAACCTACCTGTCAAAGTGTTAAGAAATCGCTCCTGCCTTACAAGCGAATGATAGTATGACCTCAGTTTCTTGTTTTGTTCTTGATTCATACTAGGTATTATATTGGGGGGAGATTAAAGCGTCAAACTTGCTTTGAATAGAACGATTGTTCAAATTAGCTCACTGCTTGGCGCAATGCTAGTACGATGGGGTTGTAGGTATCAATGGTCACCTGAATAGTGGTATTCTGGGGACATAATACCTGATTTGTACTAGGCCTAATTGATATGGTGTCCCAGGAATTCCAGAGAAGAGGCTGACAAGCCAGATTGATAGGGAGGAAAAACGACCACTGTAAGGACGGGTATTGACTATTCTTCGTTAATTCTCATATGATGTATCAAAAGGAGAGGAGGTGGAGCTATGCCATTTTGTCCAAAATGTGGAAAAGAAGTAAGTGAGGGCTTCATGTTTTGCCCTGAGTGTGGACAGAGGCTTAAGGTTGGGGTAACGCCAGAGAATACATCAGGACAAGGTGAATTAGCCACAGTCCCAGAGGAAGTTAAGGGGTGGAGTTGGGGAGCATTCGTCTTAACCTGGATATGGGGAATCTGTAATAGTGTTTGGATAGCGCTACTTTGTTTTATTCCCTTTTTTGGTCTTGTTTGGGCTTTCGTTCTTGGCGTAAAGGGAAATGAGTGGGCATGGCGAAATAAGAAATGGGACAGTATTGAGCACTTCAAGAGTACGCAGAGGAACTGGAGTATTGCTGGTATAGTGCTATTTGCAATATCAATAGTTGTAGGTTGCCTTGCGGTTGTTGTTCCTCTAGTCCTGTGTGGTTCTACATGAAGTCTCATTAGCATCTGTCCCATTCAGGGGACATAATACCTGATTTATGGTAGGCCTAATTGGTATGGTGTCCCTGGAATTTGCTTATTGGGGTTTATTCAAGGGAATGGGAGAGATTATGACTGCATTTTGAAGCTGACAGGGTGATTTTACCAGTCATTTAGAGCATAATATTTCTATTTACTTCCATGCTCTATCCAACCACATCCCTTCAATTTCTCCACTTTTCACATCAACCGCAAAAGATCCTATCTTTTTAATACTGCCTCTGGCAAAGCCACCAGAATGTCCATACTCAAAACTTACCTTCCATTTTCCTTCAGCCTTTAGTGCGTATATAAGCTGCAACTCGGAATAATCCAGAACACCCAAGATGCGGAGGACTTTCACAGCTATTTTTTCTAATTCCTCTGCTTGTACGCTCATAGTCTCAAACTACCCCCAGGAAGAGTTTATTGTTTATTCTACCACAAAATTCATTGTTCGTGTATATTTTTATTCCCTATTGAACAGAAAAGATATTCTGGGGACATAATGCCTAATTTGTAGTAGGTCTGATTGGTATGGTGTCCCTGGAATTTGGAGGCGAGTCCCGTAAAATGCTATTGTATCAGGTAGTTTCCTATCGGGGAAGTGTCGGAATTGGCAGACGAGCATGACTTAGGATCATGTGCTTTAAAAGGCGTGGGGGTTCGAGTCCCCCCTTCCCCACCATCGTGTACAATAGACAGAACCGGTAGCATCTCTTCAGTTAACCCCTTAGGTAGCATTGGTATCGTGTAGGTTAACAGTACGTTGTCTCCCGTCACCTTAACTTCTTTGACAAAGCTCCTGACAAAGGATTTTCTCTCGGCAAGGGAACTCTCGCTTAGCAAATTACGCAGGTCGGATACACAATGAGCGACGGTTTCCTCATCTGCCAGTTCCACACGCCTAGCGGAGAGTTCCTGTTCCAGTTGCGATCTTGCTGCCTGCAACTGCTCTCGCCTTTGCCTGAGTTGCTGAATCCGTGGTGCCAGGTCAGCGAGTTGTATCCTCCCAGTTTCGAGAGCATCGTATAGCCTCTCCAATCGGCGGTCTACGTCGGCAATCTCATCGATAACATTGTCTAAGCGTTGGCGGTATTCTATCGCCACGCTGTCCATTTCCTCGTTTACCATATGCACTAACCTGGTGAGATTATCAGTAGTTAAGACATGCTCTTTTATCTTATCTATAACCAGATTCTCAAACTGCTGACTGTTAAGATAACGTGTTGGACATGAGTCAGTTCCCTTCTTCAGCAAGGTCCCGCACACGTAATAGGTGAATCGTCCGCTCTTAGCATCGTGGCCAACCAAATTCTTGCCACAATGTCCGCAGCGGACTAGTCCACTTAACAAGTAACGACTTGCCACCCGCTTCGGATGAAGGTTGACAGGAGCCCTGTCCTTAAGCAGACTCTGAACTCGGTCGAAGGTATCTCGGTCAATAATAGCCGGCCAGGCATTATTCACCCTAATAGGCGAAAGGTCATGTACACTGTTACGACCCCATACCAGGGTACCGGTGTAAACCTCGTTAATGAGCATCTTATGGATTGTAGTTTTTATCCAGCCTTTGCCCTTGGGCCCGGCGATCCCCTCTTTATTTAGCTGTTTTGCAATTTCCATCAGGCCTTTACCTTCAAGTAGCAGACTAAAGATGCGAGTCACTATGTGCGCCTGATTTAGCTCAAGTTCAAGCTTGGGACGCTCTTTGCCACCATCGTTAACCTTAACCTTGCGATAACCAAAAGGAGCCCGGGATGAAATATAGAAGCCGCGGGAGGCACTTTCCCTCATCCCCCTGGTTACTTCTTCACCGAGATTGGCCGAGTAAAACTCATCCAGGCTTTCAATCATGGCCTCAAGCAGCTTTCCTGTGGGGGTATCCTCCGCAGGCTCACTTATAGAGACTACTCGGATTCCATTCTTTCGGAGCATCGTTTTGAATACAATTGAATCCTCACGACTGCGGGCAAAGCGTGAATACTTCCAGACCAGAATAAGATCGAAGGGCTTTGGAGACCGACGGGCAGCTGAGATCATCTCCCGGAAGGCTGGCCGTGCTGTTGTCTTACCGCTCTCCGATTCATCGATATACTCCCTTATGACCTCATGTCCGTTTCTGGCGGCATACTCCCTGAGAGATTTGAGCTGCGCCGAAATAGACAGGTCTACGTCCTGTTTCTCCGACGAGACCCTGGCATATAGAGCTACTTTCATTGTACTTCTCCTCTAACCAATCTAACATTATCACAGGGGGCAGTACTTGCAACGTCCCGGTACTATTCGCCTGAGCCTTACTATTGCCAGTTCTTCTCGGAGCTTACGATCCAGTCGCCCAATTTCAGCAATCGTTTTCTCCAGGTTACGATAGTCTTCCCAATCTCTCAGGCGGGATTCCAGGTCTTCCAAAACATCGTGCACTATTTTTACACATCTTTCGGAATGCTCCACTTCCATTATGCCCATGTGTGAGAAGCCAAAGCAAGGATTCACAAGTCCTTCTCCCGCCGATTCCGTGACCACGCTATCTTTGAGACTATACCCTGTGTTCCCATGGATCCACTGCTTTGCCTCAGCGACGAGAACAGCAACGATGCCCGGTACAATCCCATCTAGGCCGTCATTGATCAGGGGGGTCAGCCTCCGGTCTGCTTTCACCGATTCGTCGATCACTATTTCCAAGTTCTGTTGTTCTTCATCGGCTGTTTGCCGCAGGTTTTGCCGTTTTGACATATAGCCCCATATGGGCGAGCGTGGTAAATGCTGTCGCAACGCAGCTTCCATAAAGTCATCATCCGGCGATGATGGAATATTGCCCACCCCCAATATCTCGGAATTCAGCGCTTCGGCAAACTTGCGCAGGTCGTCATAGTGGCGTTCCAAAGCATTGCGCAGCACAGTGGCTCTCGCTTCTTTTACCTCCCTTTCTTGTTTAGCAAGTTCGATATGCTTCCTTACCGTACGGACGTCAAAATCATCGCTATCAGCTATTTTCGGTACTGACTCGCCCATTTCATTACGTCTCAGCCATTCACGCCGCTGTTCGAGTTTTACAGGCGGTTTTTTAATCCTTTTCGCCATAATTGAACTCCTTTTGCCTCTGGTTTTTGCACTATGTGCCTATAGTATCACATAGAGTTAGTGTTGTCAAGTGACAAATTGTGCATTGCAGTTGTTTATTATATGTGCTACAAGTGTAATAATCATCGCTAATATTTATTATTTAGTGTAACATGGCTACCCAAGAAAGTAAAGACGGCTGGAGTGACCCTGCAGGAAGTGCAAAATATCAAACACCTTCGGCAGCATTGCGGCTGTTGGCGAGGATAATTGCCCGTGAGCTTGGAAAGCGTAGAGGCGGCGAGGACAAGACATCTTGTCGGGAAACAGATGATCCACCAACGTCGAGGGACGACCTGTGAAAACATATCTTGAACCAAGCGAAATAAGCCTGCTTGAGAAGGCGACATTCAACATGCGGGATAAACTGCTTGTCAGAGTACTCTTCCATCTCGGCTGCCGTGTCAGCGAGGCGCTGGCTTTGGCGATTGAAGACATAGACTTCGATCATGGCACAATTACTATTCAACACCTCAAGGCTAGCCTAGAGCTATCCTGCACCGCGTGTGGACAAAGACTTGGCCGAAGCCATATATTTTGCCCCAAGTGCGGGGTCAAGGTCACGAAGGCTCAGGTTGAGCAACTAGAACATCGTCGCCAGAGGCTCCTGCCGGTGGATAATGACACCCTGCGCGTGCTCAGAGAATATGTCCAGCGTGGCGGTCCGGTTCTTCGAGATGGTAAGAAACTAGTTTTTGGCATCAATCGACACAGAGCCTGGCAGATTGTCAAAGAATGTGCTGAGAGAGCAAACCTGCCAAAGTTGGTCAACCCTGAGACTGGAAGAATCCACAATGTAAGCCCTCACAAGCTAAGGGACGCTTTTGCCGTACGTGCAGTTAAGACCGATGACTCGGGAGATGGGCTCAGGCTCCTACAGCAACACCTGGGGCATGCCAACTTTAATACTACGGCTAAGTATAGAAAAGTCTCTGGGCAAGAGCACAAAGAGTGGTACGAAAAGTTGTGGGACAAGGGAATAGCTTGACTATCTTGCGTCAGTTAAAGGAGATGGGTAGTGGTTGAACCACTAAGGCCAACTAGAGGTGGTTTTCTGCGTCCCTTCGGCTGCGGCTGGTTTATTCGGGAATTTCTCATGGGCCACGGGCCAAATGGTTCACCAGAGATAGACCCCAGTGCCGGTGCGCCTCAATCTGACATCTGCTATCACTACAAGAAAGCTCTTCTTAAGGCGATTGCGGTAGATAGAGCTACAAGGCAGGAAGAAAGACAAGCTAAGCGTGAGAAGCGTCCCATCTCTCCCGATGGAATAGAGAAGCTTGCCGCACGATACCTGCTTCAGACACCCTATAAGTCCAGTGGTTGCCGCTATCACTCTTTTGTTGTTTACTTCTCAAACCTCCAGAGGCTTGGTTGGGTGGAAGAAAGCGGCAAGGAAGAGCGCTCAACCTTTCAGGACAATTATCCCCGAGGCTATCCTCGCAGGTTCTTCCGCCTCACTGAGGCTGGCAGAGTTGCTCCTGAGTCTGCTTGGGCAAACCCCTTTGCTGCCCTCTATGGGTAGTGGCATATGCTAGTGACCCAGCAGCAGCAGCGGTTTTCGTTCCTTCGTGAAATCACCAAAAAATGACCGCTTTGAAATCCTTCACGAAAATATAGGTTCATTCTTTTAATGCACAAAATGTCCTTTTGTTGGACAATAGATACTGAGTAGATTGCACCTTAACAATTGAATATAGATTGGCAATCCTGATATGTGGCTAAGTATCAAAATTGGAGGATTAGACAATGAATGAGATATCAAAAGCCACTTATCAAAGCATAGCCAAAGCTGCAATCGGAGACCCTAGCTTTGACGATGATAATGAGTATATAGAACTCGTCAAAACTACAGCTAAAGCGTTTGAGAACCTAGACTTAAATGCCAGGCTAGCAGTTGAAGCAAGCTATATATTCAGCCGTAAAGTACCGATGCCAGAGCGTCAAGACCTATTCCAGGAGTTGATAACGGCTATACTGGCAAGCGGTACAGAGAACCCAGCCTTCGCCTATACAATAGCTAGGCGGGATTGGCAGAACTGGTATACCAAATATATGTTACATAGCCAATTCTATCAAGGTTATCTCTCCGAAACTATCACCAATAGCGACGGCGAGGAAACTGAACTCGCTGAATTGTTAGTCGGCGAGGTTGAGTTTGAGAATAAGCAAATTGACAAGCTAGACTCTCAACGGCTATGGCGTCAAATACCGAAGGAAATACGGGCACTCATCACGAAGCGCCTGCAAGGTAAACCACTGGGAGCGCCACGAATGCGCAAAGCTGGGCAGCCAAAATCAAGCGGTACTCTAAATAACACAGAGCGCCAGCGCCTCAATCGCTGGATGAGAACTCAAGGCCACAAGCTACTGATAAACTAAAGTCGCTCATAGGTAAATCGTAGCTAAATGTAACAAGTATTGCCACATATCGGAATTGCCAAATTGTGAGCGGTAGTAAGTGGGATGGCTAGTTTAGCCGTCCCACTTTGCTATTCTCAAAGGCCAATGCTCTATGCGCGGCCTAGTAATCCCAATCCGTGCCCACACTCGGGTTACTTGGGGCTGACCTCAGTATGAGGTGGGGGACGCGGACATTTGACACGACAGCCTGACATGGAGCACACCTGGGGACCTATGCTCTGAACGCTAGGCATAGGGGACTCCAAACATAGCCCTCGGGATAAGGCCTAGCCCTAGCCGTGGTGACAGGCAATCTACCAGCGACAGCATCAAGGTAGGCAAGCTACGGGGACTGACTGGCCTAAATCAGTCTAGCGTGCAGCGTGCGAATCAGCTGCCGTCCCGTCCGACGTTAAGAGACCGAGGTGCGTTTGCCGTAGTGCGCCATCGTTAAGAGTGGACTGGCGGCACGGTGGCTGTAGCTCATGGTACGGCTGTGGGGTGTCTCCCCCCAGCTCCAAGAGTACAGAGCGCAGTTGGTATAAGCCAGCTATGCACTCTTCCTGCGTCCTTATTAGGTAGAGGCAACGCAGGGCAAGCGGGGTGCATATTTGGCCGCTAGCAGAGGCAGTAGCAAGCCTCGAAGGCTCTTACCGGCCATGGGAGTTTTCCGCCTGCAAAAGTCCCAGGTGGAGCTATCGTGACGCTGGGGATGGGTGGACTATCAGAAGGAGTATAGAGCGAGGCTCAGTCCCCCGGTTTTCGCTACTGGGGGAGTTCGTTTCTAATCCTACGTCCTGGCTGCCAGCAATCGCTGACGGCCAGTGGTGGGGTTAAAAACCTCAAGAACGCATAAGGGGGTGATCCGTGGCAGTAAAGGTAAAAGTTCGCAAATGCCAGATTTGCGGTCGCCGTCCTGCAGCGAATGAGCAAGGGTATTGCAATCATTGCCAGGCTCAAATCGAGGCAGCCAGGCGCAGCAAACGGCAATCAAAAGTTTTTCGATATGTGACATATCGAGGCGTAACATTCGCATTTTACAACGGCAATGGCGATAAACTGAGAGTCGAACTCTGTAATCGCAATCCCGAGACATTGCCAGAACGGCTTCTAATCAACCTTGACACGTATTGCCCAGGCTTCACGCGCGAGCAAATCAAGAAAATGAAGCGCCTGTGCCTGAGCGTTACGCAGTAAATAAAGAAGGGGGTGCATCATGCCAGGTCAAGCCATACTACAGAAGGCAGCCATGACTATCCCGATGAAGCCTGCGACCTTCAGCACTGGCTCTGACGGTTTCCGCGGCCAGGGCAAAGTTGTTGAAGGCGCTGACAGGTATCAAGTCCAGGTCATTGCCGTCCGCATCGGCTCTGGGAACAACGGCAAGGGCAAGAGCCGCAAGAGCTAACCGCCCTGCGTCCTGGGGGCAAGCCACACTTGCCCTCAGTGGCAGGTCGAGTAGTACCGAATAAAGTAAAGGGGGTGAACTATGCCAACTGTAAGTAGTGTGATAGAGCATCTGAAGGGCTATCAACCCGACGAGCATATTGCGGCGGCTATATGGTGCGAAGAAGATGTTCTCGGCCGTGCAGAAGAACGGGATATGGTCATTACCAGAGAACAGGCGCAGTCAATAATTGACCAGATGGACGCTAACCACGATGCCGAATTGGGCATTACCTGGGACACAATAGATGCTGGCCTGGATGAGCTTCCTTCTAAGGCTGAGTGGTCATGCCGCTACTGTGAAAACCTGGTAGCCCTCAATAAGCCCAGGCAGAAGTATATCGGCGGCTGTAAATTCGGCCTCCGTCCCGAAGCCTGCGGCAAGTTTGAGCTGGCCAAATGCTATGAGGGGCATGACCCGCGAGAGCCAAAGAAAACTCATAGTGACGACGACCAATTGCCTGAGTCAATCGCTACTGACGGCTCAATAGCAGTGTAAGGGGGTGACTGTTATGGTCTGTGAATTATGTGGTCAAAGTACCTCGAGCAGAACAAGGGTGTGTACCTATGGCAGTGGCATTTGGGTTGGCCATGAATGTGGATGCTATCAACTTATACAGCAAAATCGGCACAAGCCCTATTCAAAAGTGATGGAAAGGGTCGCTATAGCCGAGACTGGCTATTACGCCAATCGCAAAATAGCAAAACTATGGGGATGAATCATGACTAAACTGACGAATAAACAAAGAGAGCAAGCCAAGAAAGACCTGCAGGACAGGTTAACCACCGCTATTGAAGAGTCACCTAGAGGCTTAACCGATGAGGAAATGAGGATGTGTGTCTTGAAGGCTTGTGTAGAGACAAAACTAATTAAGATATAAGGGAGAGATAATCTCCCCAGGGCTGCAAGTCCCCACCTCCGCGTGGTGCAGCTCGGGTGGCGCCAACGGGGATAATAACTTAATAAGAGGGTGCTCTATGCGAGCGACGACACAGCGTGGGGCACTCCTGGAGACCTTGGGCGAGGTCAAGTCCGCGGTTGCAGCAAGGAACACTCTGCCAGTCCTAGGTGCTGTCATGATCCGTGCCGGCGGTGGGCAATTAACACTCACTGCCACGAACCTAGAAGTATCACTGACAGCATTCTGCAAGGCCACTGTCACACGCCAGGGGGCAATCGCAGTACTGCCTAAGACACTGGAAGCTTTCCTGAAGGCGGTGAAGTCGGAGACAGTCACGCTATCTCTGGTGAATAACAAGCTCCTGAGGGTAGAGGCTGGAGCCGTCACCACTCTGGAAGGCTTCGAGGCACAGGATTTTCCTGAGGTGCCAGGGGTCAGAGGCAAGGCGGTCGAAGTACGTGGCCTGGCTGATGCGCTAAAGCAAATCAGCTATGCCATGGCCGGCGATGACTCAAGGCCAGTGCTTAAAGGCGTCTGCTTTGCTCCTGACAAAGGCACAGTAGTGCTATGTGCCGCTGATGGTTTCAGACTGGCGGAAACAAAGGTCAAAGCCAAGGGGTCTATAGAGCAGACGGTGGTGCCCTCTACTGCGGTGCAGCTCATCGAGAAGCTGATGCCTGGAAAGGTGTCCATCCATCGAAAGAAAGAGGATGGACAATCTGACAAATATCCAACCATCAGCTTTGTCGGTGACGGACTGGTGCTAACTGCCATGGCAATCCAGGGGACATATCCGAATTACAAGCAGGTCATTCCCAAGAATGGCTCACCGGTCACCATGGACAGTAAAGCACTGAGGGAAGCACTGAACCTGGTCTCAATCACCCTGCCCGATAACAACGTGGTACGTATGCAAAGCCAAAGGGGCAATGTAATCCTCTCTACGAAGAACGAGGAAAGGGGTGAGACCCAGGTCAAAGTGCCGGCGAAGGGCAAGGTCAAAATCGCCTTCAACGCCGAGCAGTTGAAAGGGTTGCTCTCGAGGACGAGCGGGACCATAACACTGCGGACAACATCTGCCCAATCTCCAGGAGTCGTCAGACAAAATGGCACCATCCACGTACTGATGCCAATGTGCGTGGAATGGTGACTTTACTATCCAGCCCGAGGGCCGGACAAGGTCCGGCCCTCCCCTGGGCAGTTAAGCTCAAAATGAATCAAAAGTACAAGAAATGAACAAAAATGGCTATGTAACAAGTATTCAAGCTGGCCGGAATAGCCTTATTAAGGGAGTCAATATGAAGCAATGTGCATTCGCTACTAAAGAAAGCATGGAGCGGGCACTTAATGAGGCAGAAGAAAAAGCCCATAAGAACCTGGCCCGGTATAAATTCATGAACTTTGGTTATTGGGCCGCGATCTGGGTCTATCTAAACCAGGTTGGTAACTTCCACAGGCCTAATCCTTTCTCTGCTTATGTTGAATTAGCGAAAAACAAAGAAAGGGGGTAAATTTGACAGTAAAAAAGCAAGATCAATCTAATAAGCTCAAAAAGTATCGGCAACAAAAGGCTGAGGAGTATGCTCGGGCTATCCTTTCTACTCCTCAGAAGGCTAATCTCTATTCCCTGATACCCTATCCTGGGGTCGTCATGATCATGGGCGACATCAGGACAGGCAAGACAGGGTTAGCGCATGAAATTGCTGATGAAATGCACCGCCGGCGTAACCTGCTGGCAATCCTTCATATGCCCCGGATAGACGATAAGTTAAGAAGAGCCATACAGCGCATTGTGCCCCGCTGGATGACAGTAACTACCAAACGGAGCCAGTGGAAGGATCGGGCAATAGTAATTTATGATGAGGCTGCACAATCGGCACATGCCCGAAGAAGTCAGAGCGGTGATGCTGTGGAACTGGACGACCTCCTGGCTATTGCTGGACAACGAGAGCAACTTATACTATTCATAAGCCACTACTCGAGAAAACTGGACCTCAATGTTTGCACCGCCGTCCATCGGATCATCTGGAAGCGGCCTACTTATGCCCACCAGTTGTGGGAACGAGATGAAATGGCCGACTTCACCTCTAAGGCATATGACTTCTTTAAGGGAATAAAGGGTGAGATAGCTCAGAAGAAAGCATGCCTGGTATTAGATATGGAAGGCTTCGGGTTCTTCCAGTGCACTAATAAATTGCCCTCATGGTGGACAGACCGGCTATCCCGGATATTCAAGGAAATACAGATACATAATACAAACTGGGGCTGATAACCAGTCAGCTATTCAATGAAATGGGAGACTTGTTCTCCCATTTTTGCGTCTGTAACGAGCACTCGAGCCGAGCGGAATAGCTTTAGTGAAAGGAGGTGCCTATGAAACAGAAATGGGCAGCTGGCGTAGCCTGGGTAAGCGGGCGGTGTACAGTCACTGGTGAGACCTAGCCCAGCCAGTATCCCGGATGAAACTGGCGCTGCCCTCCTCATTATGGCCACTGGAATAATAAAAAGAAGGAGGGTCTGTGAATAGAACGGACGTATTGGAAAGACTTGAGCCCATCTGTCATACCACAGCACGTCAGGTGGAGCATAATCCCCGAACTAGAGTGCTGGTTGAGCCCGGACGGGTAATCATGAGGCCTGGCAATGGTGGACATTCAATCCCGTTCAGTGAGAATGGTACTAAAGCACTGGCCAAGTTTGTGGGGCTGCCGCAGAAGCTCTGCAATGAGCTTAGCCCTGAGCTTTTCGGCAGAGTGACTACCGAGCTCTTGAGCAGGAAAGAGAGGTATAATCTTCTCCTCGATAATGGCCAGGTGGAGAATCTGGTTGACTATCGGGGCATAAGGAATCTCCCTGTGGAGAGGGTGTTGTCCGCTATCGAGCACGTTGTGCCCAATTGCGATTATCACAGGGTTAGTGTTCTGGAGCAGTATTCCGCTTCCCTGGAAATAGTTGGCCCCAGGCAAGAATCTGTGCGCCGTGGTGATATAGTACAGGCCGGCGCCCTGGTAAACTTCAGCCCCATCAACATAATAAAGCCGCTCGTCCAGAGCTATGTGCTGCGGCTAACCTGCACCAACGGCGCAACAAGCAAGTTAGTGTTGGCCGAGTTTGCCGGCGGCGGTGGCGAGGGTGATGATGTCTGGCAGTGGTTCAGACAGTCTGTCCGCGCGGCATATCAATCGATAGGCGACATAGTAAATCGCTATCGCCAGATGATTCAGGAGCGGATCCCGCCCGAGCAAAGAGCCGGTATCCTGGAAGAGCTTCTGCACCGGGCCGGCATAACCGGGAAAGAGGCCGAAGCGGTTAGAGCACAGGCAATTCAAGAGGCTCCTCGTAATACTTATGACATGATGAATCTGATTACCTGGGCCAGCAGCCATATTATCCGATCCCCGGAGAGAATACAGCGTACTCTCAATGCTAGCGCCACCTTTACATCGGAAAGCCAACACGCTACTATATGCCCATTATGTCGGACTAGGCGGTAGCTTCAAATACGTGGCCCCGCACGCTCGATTTCGGGTTATCCTCCGGTTTTCCCGAGTTTTCCTAGTGTGTGGGACCGCCCAAAGGAGGCAGAAAAATGGACAACCGCAAGGAGAAAACAGAGACACTGGTCAAAGAGGTAATACTCAATGAGAAAGCACAGCAAGAGTGGATTGATGGTGCCGACCCAGACTTTCTTAACGCACTGGAGTTTTTCATCAAGCACTATGACTCAGGGAAATCCAGAAACGAGTGGTTCAGGATAGGTGTCATCATAGGGGGAGTATATGAGAGGTGGAGACAAAAGCAAAAGTGAGAAGGCTAAGCAATCAGCTCCAGGGCTGCAAAGGATGGCGAGATTGAGCTTGCCGAGACCGAGGTAAGCCTGCCACTATTCTGGGACACTTCACAACTATTGACATAACACGAGCGAATAGCTTACTATCTGTCCCAAAAAGAGGAGGGTCAAATGCAAGCATACTGTATGAAGTGCCGTGCCAAAAGAGAAATGAAGAACACCAAAAGCATAATCATGAAGAACCGCAGGCCAGCTACTCAAGGCGTATGTCCTGTATGTGGCACGAAGATGTTCAAAATCGGTAAGAGTTAGGCCAACTCCGCCGTAGCCTAACAGAACTCGAGAGGGCTGGATTTCCCCAATGGGATCTCCGGCCCTTCTATTTTACGAATCACTCTTACCAGGTTCTAAGGTCCGAGTTCTCAACTTATGTTCTCGCTTGTTGTAAGCCTAGGTCCGAACTTGTTCCAAGCGTAGGTTCTAGGTTCTAAGTTCTGAGTTAGAAGCAATAACTCAGTAGCTAGCAGTTCAAACGTAGAACAAAAGCCAGAACCTAGAACTAACTTGGGTGGATACTAAACTGAATACAAGGGGAAACTGAAGCGGAACTAGGAATAAACGTTGAAGACACAATCTGGTTTTCTGTCCAACTGAGTAACAATACAAGTCCTTGTTGGGTAACATCCCAAGCAATAGCAGGAATTTATCTGGCCCTTGCCTATAGACTTGGAACAAGCCTTAGGACATTTGAACAGCTCGTAACCCCCCTTTTCAAGCACCTGCCTCCACCTAGGATATATCCCATTGTGCCGGTTCCGCGGAGGACGTGCTTATTCTTGCGGCGCTTGCTGGTCAGAGATCGTCGCTTCTACGTGAAATTCTGCGATAAGGGTCGATGTCTCAAGCCGAATTAGGCCAGCCCGGATTTTCTTAACCACGCGGTATTTTCCTGGCTCGGGGAGTTCAACGAAATCTCTAGCTGGAATGAAACTCTGGGCGAACATTTCTCCCGGGCGCAGACCTATGATGTCCATGGGCCAATAGCGGTCCAGTTCAACTTCAATCCAATCGCCATCTTCAAAACGCTGTACCCGAAAACTACGCCCAAACTCGACTGTTCCGATACGGAGACTCCTCAAGGTAATGTTGACAGTGTCATCGGGATAATATGTGTTTTTGTCCAGGGAAAGGACTACGGTGCCCAGGGGAACTATGCCGATCGCCACCAGAACCAGCACAGCCAGCACCAGAATCGCGATCAGCAAACGCGTCTTTATACGTCCCACCTTGTTTTTGTCATTCACATTATTTTGCCTTCCGCCAAACTCCGCAGGCTGTCGAGCTATCCTATGAGATAGGCACGACCCATCAGCCCCCGTCCGGCATCTTCTATCACGCCTATATTGATACAATGCGAAAATATAATGCAAAGGCCGAAAAAGGTCGCATCATTCCATCTCTGTCGATTTTCTCCACTGTCCGGGCGTAAACGCAATCACGCTGAACAAATCAGGCTTTTGTTACCCGAGCTGCACATTTTGGACTTATGTGCAGCTTGATCCATAAGCTACAACTGCGCCAGACATATCCCACGGATTGCCCTGCCGCTTTAACTCGTCGTCTCAATAGGCTGCCACTGCCATCCCTCTTCCCTCGGCACGACATGACCCAGACCTGGGAATGGGAAGTGAAAAGCAAGCACCAGGGCGTTCTCGGTTGCAGCCCTGGTGAGAATCCTGTGCCTAGTAGCCTCGACTTGCCCGGGATCCAAATCGACCACCGCACACCACTCTGGTCGCTCCAAGTGGATAGGATGGAGCACCGCATCGGAGATGCACAGTAATTGCTCGCGTTTAGAGGAAACGGCAATTGCCATGTGTCCCGGTGTGTGTCCTGGCGCAGCAATGGCCTGTATGCCGGGCAAGATTTCGGTTTCACGGTCGACGAGATGAAGCTGGCCTCGAATCGGTGGGAGGTTCTTACGCGCATATCCTAGAAGGATTTCTCTGGCGTGCTCCTCAAGTTTCAGTACCGCCTCTTTTGAGTTCCAAAAATCCCATTCACCTTTCCACATGAAGTACCGAGCATTGGGGAAAACCAGCTTGCCTTCACTATCAGTGTTCCCACCGATGTGATCGGGGTGTCCGTGCGTGAGGATTACACTGTCTATGTCTTCAGGCTCGATTCCTTCAGTTTTGAGGTTCTGGAGAAGTTTTCCTGTGTTGGGGCCGAGACCATTAGCTCCCGTATCTACCAGCACACGATGCTCACCCGTGTTGATTACAAGACAGATGTACGGACTTACCCACTCGGGCCACTGTTCTAGCTGTAGGCTATGTTTGCGAAGCACCTGCTCAAGGAGCTCTCTTGGCGCGTTGGCGAAAAGGAACACAGCAGGTACCGGGAAGGTGGGAGGTGCGTATGTGTGAGTGCCGTCACTGACGGCTATGCATTGAAAACTCCCTACCTTGAAACCATGGGTTTGGCTGTTCATAGCTGCCCTATTCCGTTGTAGCCATCAAACTCACTTCAAGTATAACATGAAATGAAGCTAAGAACATGGTGAACCAACAAAACGCTAGATTGTGCAAGGCTTCGAATTACGGATTGCCTTCCCTGGATCTGCCAGCTTATACTTGTTTTACACAAATGAGATCGACCTCCAAAGGAGACCATGGAATATGTAGCTGATGGTACCGTAGAGTTCTATCCGACAACGATATTCTCACTGCCTCTGCCGGTGAAGTTCGAGTCTCCATCCGGAGTCGGGATTACTCTGACATCCGTGGATGATGTTCACTTGGCTGTGCGAATAACGCTGGAAGAGGACGGCGATGCAGTTGCTAATGAGAGAATGGAGATCGAACTGAAGAGGACTTGCGATCTTTTGAGCTATTTTTGCGGCATCCCAATACTGAAGAGCTCAATTATGGAGGTAACCTCGAACATAGTCACTCCCGAGGGTAAGCATCTCGCCAAGTTCAGCGCGAGATTTGCTGCAATACGTACTGTCGTCAAGGATTATAGTCCAAATTCCATACCCCAGCTGACTCATCGTCTCGAAACAGGGTACACTTCGGATTTTGAAGATGTCATTTCTATGTGGAGGGAAGCAATCAGCACGGAAGTACCGTCTCTGAAGTATTTGTTGCTGTACCGATTATTGGAGTTTCTGTTCAGGAATGATGTCAAAGCATTGACGGACTGGATCGCAGACAAGGAACCCTCAGTGAAGATTCTCTCCGATAGACGGAGGCGAAACGTCACAATCTACACTCACCTTAGAGATAACATCCACCCTAGACAAAAGACGTTCCCTATAAGAGATATAAACGATTGCTTGCCAAGACTTGAACGTTTGGTAAAAGAAGCTATAGAAGAGGACTTCTGCTAGGTTCACCCTTCGCCGGCCGAAAAACGGTAGGAGATCGCCATTCGGCCGCAAGGGCCGCCTTACTTCAGCCTTCCCACAAATACTAGATACACGGGCGTCTTGTAATTGGCAAACAGCCTAATATAAACGCCCACTACACTGTTGCTTGAAGCTACTTCTACTGTGTGTAGAAGTTTGTCCACTTCAGGTACAATAGCTGGCTCTTGGGAGCACCCAACCCACTGACCCGCATCATCCTTCTGTCCTAGAATGCACGGGAGCACAAAGACTTCTTTGAACGCATGAAACCCAAATTGCAGGACGGACATTCCGTACGCGATTTTCGCGAGCATGCGTGCAAAGCTCACTAGCACCCCACTCACGCTTACCGAAAAACCGTCAGCATCAAGTCTTGCTAACCGCTCCTTCATATCAGAAGGACCGTGCAGAGAGCATCCTACTACCATCACACCCCTCTCATAATCGTAGTCTCCCATATATGCGGGCACTTTCAGATGTGGCATTACTATGAGTGTGGGGCACTCCCCCGCGGGAAGACTTGCAACGAAACTCTGGCGATCTCTGAGCAACCGCAAATCTACGCTCTTAGATCTGTTCTTCCTCCGATAGGTGGGTAAGTCAAGAGTGGCGCGCGGCTCTCTAAAGTATTCTTTGAGAACATCTCTTTCGAAGGCCGACGTTATTCTGGCACATGCTCGACAACTTCCTTCGTAAAGTACCCATTCCGGCGGACACCCAAGTCCGTATGGCACAATGTGTTCTCTTGTGAGGTTAGTCTTTGACCCGCAATAGATGCACTCACCGACGTGAATTGCCGCTGGAATCATACCCTCAGCCTTTATTTTCATATTTCGCCGGTTAAATATACCAGTTGAACGGAATTGCACAAAACCGAGGAATGTTCAAGAAAGGGCAGTCGGAGCAATTGCATGGCAATTCCACTATTGAGTGGACATAACAGCTCGCATCTGGCAGGCCTGATTGCTATGGTGTCCGCGGAACCAGCAACGAAAGCCTAGGTTGTGGCCTTGCCGATGGCCCTCTGCGCCACACTATTTTGGACTGCTCAGCGTTTGTGTCGAAAGTGAGTTGAACTTAGACTGTACGATTGCCATGCCAATGCAGCCGAGGAGAAATATCAGTATGAAAGCTACTGCGGCACTCATGTCTTTATTGGTTACTAGCTCAACTCCCTCCGAATACTTCCAAAGCCAGTATATGTTCGCTATCGGAATGATTAGCAGCCAGGCCGTAGGGATCTGAGCACCCTTGTCGTTCATCTCCCTCTTGGTTTGGACATACCATACAATACCGTAGATGCCGAACGTAATCAGCGGCAGGAAGAAAACCAGAAACGGACTCCGATGTTGCATCTCACCCTCCTTTTTTGTCCGATACTATGTCTGATATCATTTGCTCTGTCAAGGCCTTGTCTTCACACCGACGTGGAATGTCGATCGACTGCACATTTGTCAGTTTTGTGCAAACATAACTTGGGGCATTATGCATGACAGACCCTCATTAAGCTAGTGCCCTTCATACGTTCCCTTTGACCGAAGACTAAAGTGAGGTCAGATGGGTCACCAGGTCCTCGGGTGCGGAGAAGAACGGCGAGTGACTGGTGTCCATGGAGATGACCTTTTTGCATGGTAGGGCTGTATACATCTTCTTTTGTACTGATGGAGAAATGACTCTGTCACGAAGGCATTCAATGTAAACCCGTGGTAGGCGACCGAAATTCTCCTCGGTGGTGATTACTGGTGTTGCAAAGGGAGCCAATGCCTGAGGAACAAACAGCGATTTGGCTCGAGCCACGTCTGGGTCCGAGCAGTCACCATAAAACACCTCTTTAACAGTGTCATCTCTGAGCGTCATATAAGTCTGGTTCTCGGCTATAATGATAGCCGACCCAAGTGACGATTGCGTATCCTGCATAAAGACTTGCATCATGGACTCGCCGTTTTGCAGGAGATAGGCGTTGACATATATCAGGAACTTGATCTTTTTAGGCAGGTGCTCACCGGCCTGGGCTATAACCGCGCCTCCCATGCTATGACCCACAAGGATTACCGGTTCAGGCTGAGCATCTAGTATTCCACAAATATGATCGGTATAGGCCTGCAATGAGATCTCTGAAATAGGTGTCCTGTCCTTGCCATGACCTGGGAGGTCAGGCGCCTCCACTTTGTGTCCTTTCTTCTCTAGGAGTGGAACAACCTTGTCCCAGCACCAGCCACCATGCCACGCTCCATGGACCAGAACATAACTGCTCATAGTCTATCTCCTCTCATTGTTTTGTATTTAGGTATCCAAACTAGAAAGGACACCACCAACCGCCACCAAATAGCGATCGCAGTGCCCTTCTTTTATTCCCCTAACTCATCAATCCTAATTTATGTCTCTCTTGTTGTCTTGTTTCGTGTCCGACCCATTGAGTCTAGTTCTCTCGTCTGCGATTGTCAATACCTTGGAATACAGAGATGAACCTGTGGGCGTGTTGAATCTAATTACGACCCTGGAGAGGCGAGTAGTGTTGGCAGGATCCTGAGGTAACAATACGTCATTTAGTTCAACAATGACCGATGATACGAGTGTGCTATATCCTACCCAAGTCCGCTAGGAGAGAGTCTGGCACTGAATCAGACCCTATACACAAAAAGAAGCCTCTGACAGTCCCATCTGCTTTACATCCCAGGTAATCAAAGCTATTTGACGAACTCTCCAATATCACTGCATACGATAATGGGTTTCTGAAAGTGTGTGAGGTCCTTGATTCGCTGGACCACGCTGGTGTCCGGGTTCACAATGGTTAGCTTTTTGAGTTCTCGCTGATACAGTGCTTCTAAAAACAACTTCTTAACGTTAAAGTCGGTGGGAGGAAAAGAGTAACCTATTACGACCAAATTCTGGCATTTAGATAACTCTTTCCGTGCTTCTTTCCAGGCTGCTTGAATTGCCGGGTGCCCAAGGTACTCGCCTTTGTACAGAACCATTGGAACAATTAGCGGTTTGTAGAGATGTTGTTGTTTTCCCTGTTTCCCCAAGGTAAGGTAGCCACCAGTAAACTCTTTTTTTAGATAAAAGAGTAACCCTTTTTCAGGCTTGGGAACATTGGCCATTACGTCTACGATCGACCCCCAGTTTAGCGAGCCATGTAACTTCAGCATTAGCGGACGAGTATGTTTAGACGGCACTTTCGTATTCCAATCATCACCTTCTGAGAACCGGACAGCATAGGAATCATTTACAGTCCAGGCAGGCACACTCTGTTTACTAGTAGCCCCTGAGTTGCTATGGGATGCTTTATCTATGACGGCTTCGACAATGAGGTCATAATTGGTCGTAATAATGGTTGACTTTTGCTTATGGACGATCTCTCCGAACTTCACCATCTCTGGGTCCGACTTCGCCTTGTGTGAAAACTCACTCAAATAATTAGAGAGTCGATGCTCAAGAACTAGTTCAATAAATAAGCATTCCTTGGCCTTTTTGACATCCTTTGACTTCGTGGCTTCTTGGCGCTCAAGTTGTAAGAAGGTATGCAGTTCCTCGAGGCTAAATGGCTTGGAGGCAAGGTCCTTCGGTGAAATGTGCCAGAACCATTGGATGAAGTCATAGACCCAATAGATGTTGGGCGGCTCGCTTGCTTGGTCTAGTGGCGGAACATTTCCATTGAGACGAAATTTGTAGTGAGGTACTGTAGCTCCTCGCGGAATTGGTTCATTTGGAAGCGCCTTCCCTTGGGCTGCAAGCAACTGAAAGAAATCTCCGTCAAGTGGAGGCTTCTGTCCCTGGGGATTAGTCAAACCCCGATTGGCTCCGGCACCTAAAAAGTAGACAGTCTCGCTCACCGCTCTTCCTCTACGCAGGCTTGCCAACTATAAATGTATTCCTAACACTTACAATTGCGGATAGTATCAGAATCATAAACGATTCTTAGACCAATTATCAAACTTAGCAGCAAGCACCTAGAAATGACCAGAGGTAACAATCAGCCAGATTGTGTCCGTAGGATCTACCTGTGTCAGTTTACGCTTTGATTTCCGCTCCGTTCCGCCTCAGTCTTACTATCTTGTAGCTGCTATCGCTCTTTTCTCTTTAACAGGAGCCAATTCCTGTC